>Ga0208813_1000385_pt1 | contig 35453 bp, 33 predicted proteins | sample MalvireepMed_904_FD_184250 | JGI IMG/M metagenome (GOLD analysis project Ga0208813, IMG submission 184250) | Marine viral communities from the Global Malaspina Expedition - Malaspina viral metaG DeepMed_904 (SPAdes) (version 2) | ecosystem: Environmental > Aquatic > Marine > Oceanic | place... | reverse complement strand
GCTTCTCTCTGTTACCGCTCGACTTGCATGTGTTAGGCCTGCCGCCAGCGTTCAATCTGAGCCATGATCAAACTCTTCAATTAAAAGTAGTTCAATCAACTCAATGAATTACGCGTTTTTGCTTGGTTTCTTTCGAAACCTTGCTGAACACTCATTCAAAAGTTGCAATACAAATATTTCGTTTTGCTTAACTTCTGCAAGTGCCCACACAGTTTGCTTGGCTTGATATAATTGTTAAAGAGCGTTTCTCAGCAACCTTGGCTGCGAGAGGTGCGTATTCTACACACCGTGTGTTTTCCGTCAATACTTTTTTGAAAAAAGATTTTTTAGAAAACTTAGGTTTTCGGCGGCTTCGTTGCCTGCCTTGAACGTGGAGCGCATTTTAGAGATTTAACTCGTCCCGTCAAGCGCTTTTAGCACCTTTCTAACTGTTTTTTTACTGACTGCGTAAAGTTTCAGCAAATGTGATCAAATCCAACATAAATAAAGGGCGTTGGCACATAAAGGCATTGATGCGTAAAATAGAAGCCTGACTAATTACTGGCAAATATGGCGTAACCTCATAATGACTTACAAACGAATCGATACATCTGAATACCCACAACAACTCGCACAGAAGGCAGACCGGGTTAGAGAGATGTTTCGTCCTTTTCACCTTAATGAAGTGGAAGTGTTTGAATCGCCCGCCAGTCACTACAGAATGCGTGCTGAGTTTCGAGTTTGGCACGAAGGCGATGACTTATACTACATTATGTTTAACCCTGAGACGCGTGAAAAAATCCGCATGAATGAATTCATACCAGGGAGCCTGCTTATTAATGAACTAATGAAAGAGCTTATTAGTTTATTAAAGCCGAATGATGTTTTACGTCGCAAACTGTTTCAAGTGGATTTCCTGACTACCACCACCGGTGAAGCCATTATCTCTTTACTCTATCATCGCCCTTTAGATGACCAATGGGAACAGGAAGCCATCCAACTTCGCGAAGCGCTGACCTCTATAGCTAAGGTTGAAGTTATAGGAAGAGCTCGTAAGCAAAAACGCGTGTTATATAAAGAAAGCGTCACTGAAGAAGTTAAGGTTGATGGAAAAAGCTATCTGTCTCTACAAACCGAGAACAGCTTCACTCAGCCAAATGCCATTATTAATCAGCAAATGATCAGTTGGGCTAAACGCCACGCGGGCAACAATTCGCATGACTTATTAGAGCTCTACTGCGGCAACGGCAATTTTACCTTACCGCTGGCTGAGAACTTTAATCGCGTTTTAGCTACTGAAATTAGCAAAAGTTCTGTTGCGGCGGCTCGCGAGAACGCAGAATTGAACAATATTAAAAATGTCACCGTTGTTCGTATGTCTGCCGAGGAGTTTAGTGCAGCGTTAAGTGGAGAGCTGGAATCTAAACGAGCGGCTGATGCTGAGATTCACAGTTTTGATTGTCAAACCGTATTGGTTGATCCACCCAGAGCGGGTTTAGATAAAGACACGTTGAAGCTGGTGTCTCAGTATCAAAGAATAATTTATATTTCCTGTAACCCGGAAACTTTGACAGAGAACATTCATGATTTATCCAGTAGCCATAAAGTGACTGCAGCGGCAATGTTCGATCAGTTTCCCTACACAGACCACATTGAAACGGGCGTTGTTCTGGAAAGGAAGAGTTAACCTTGAACGGGCTCTTCAGCCACCGAGGAAAAATTAAGCTTGCGGCTTAAGCGAAGGTTCGAGACATGGGCATAAATAATGAGACCGGCACCAAATAGAATAATGACAGGTTCACCCCAGTGTCCCAGAATATCGCGTTGAGAATAGATAAATGCTCCTAGCAGTAACAATGACAGCAGGTGCCATTTACCGTGCTTCCGCGCACCACTAATAAGAGATAATAGCCCGATAACAACACTGAAGCCTAAAATGGTGTTTTCCAATAGGTCTTCGCCGATAAAGGCTAAACCCGCCATAGCGAGCAACGGCAGAATAACAGGCAGCAATAAGCAATGAATCGCACACAAAGTGGTGACCCAAATTCCTGCTTTATCCAAATTTTTGGATGCTGTTGCTGACATACTAGAAACGACCTTCTGCATAAACCTAAGCTGTAATATTATAACATACGAAAAGAATAGCCAAGGGAGATCAGAAAAAATTGTTTTCTCAGGCGATACTGATCAAGCAGTTTGAATAGAAAAAGGCAGCACTTCGGTTATTGATTTCGCCCCACAGGCAATCATTAGCAGCCGATCGAACCCTAGTGCTACGCCGGAACACGCGGGGAATCCCGACTCTAACGCCGCCAATAAACGAGTATCTTCGGGTTGTGTGGGCAAATTCAGCTGTTTACGTCGTTGATTATCCTGGTCAAAACGCAGGCGTTGCTCAGCTGGATCAGCAAGCTCATTATAACCATTGGCCAATTCCACTCCCTGATAATAAAACTCAAATCTTCTGGAGACACGCGGATTATGCTGGTCAATTTTGGCCAAAGCAGCTTGCGACTTTGGAAACTCGGTGATGCAAATCGGTATCTCCGCAGGAAACTGGCCTTCTATTAATTCCGAAAATGCCACTTGAAGAATGGTATTTTCATCGTCTTCTTTTGACATCCAGTCCGTTAAAGCGGGTTGTTCAATAAGCTCTTGTCTGATGTTTTCAACACCGCAAGTCGTCAAAGGGTCTTCGCCAAGGTAATCAAGAAAACACTGCTGGTAGGTGATGACTTTAGTTTCCGGCGCGTCACAGACTTCAGTCAGCAGCTCTGAAACTTCAGCAATTAGCTGAATATCGTCGTACCCAACCCGGTACCACTCAAGTAAAGTAAATTCCGGATTATGGAAGCGCCCTATTTCGTCATCGCGCACCACATGGCTCAATTGATAAATATCTTTTCCATAGGCTGCAAGAATTCGCTTCATGGCGTATTCGGGAGAGGTCTGCAAATAGAGTGTTCTATTTCCTGAAGCCAGCGGATACTTGAATTCCGTGGTGAGATTATTCAGATGACAATCGGTTACCCCAAACTGGGACAACAAATGCGTATCGACTTCGGTTACCTTCCTTTCATAAAAAAACTGGCGGACTTGTCGCATGAAATCAGCGCGTTTAACAAGCACTGACCAATCTGCTGCTGGCCGCCAGTCGGTCGTCATATCTATTTACTTTTGAACGCGGGAAACGTATTCGCCCGAGCGAGTATCAACTTTGATCACTTCGCCAATTTGTACGAATAACGGAACACGAACAACCGCGCCAGTGCTCAGTGTGGCAGGTTTACCGCCAGTACCGGCAGTATCACCTTTAAGTCCGGGGTCAGTTTCAGTAATTTCCAATTCAACAAAGTTTGGCGGCTGCACATTAATTGGCTTCCCTTCCCACAGAGTCAAAGTACAAACATCTTGTTCGACAAGCCATTTCTCCGCTTCGCCTACCGCTTTCTCGTCGGCAGGAACTTGTTCAAAGGTTTCGTTATTCATAAAGTGCCAGAATTCACCATCGTTATAAAGATAAGACAGTTCCAACTCAATAACATCAGCGCCTTCAACGGATTCGCCCGACTTGAAGGTTTTCTCAACCACTTTACCGCTGATTAATTTGCGAATTTTAACGCGGTTAAAGGCCTGACCTTTACCGGGCTTAACCATTTCATTTTCAACGATCGAGCATGGCTCGCCGTCCTGCATGATTTTTAAACCACCTTTAAATTCACTCGTACTATAATTCGCCATAACAAGACTTTCCTTTGTAAATGCCTGATCATTTGCGCGCAATAATAAAACAAATAGCGACTTTTTTCAGGTAAAATATGGAGTATTTGCAGCAGTCGCGGAGGCGTAGTGCCTGAGCCAGCGTATCCTATCTCTATAAATGATCGTCCTGACTGGCAGTTTGAGCTGAAACAAGCCTATACCCAGCCAGAAGAACTGCTACGCGCACTCAAACTCGATCCCGCATTATTTAGTGAGGATATCAAAGCCCGTAAGCTCTTTGCTATGCGCGTGCCAAAGCCTTTTGTTGCGCAAATGCAAGTCGGAGACTCTAACGATCCATTATTACGTCAGGTGCTCCCTTTGCACAACGAGTTTGAGTCGGAGCCCGGTTACAGCACCGACCCTCTGCAAGAACAGCAAGGCCCCGTAAATGGTCTTCTGCACAAGTATAAAAGCCGAGTATTGTTGATACTGCAAGGCGGTTGCGCAGTCAATTGCCGTTATTGCTTTCGGCGTCACTTTCCTTACGACGAATTAACTTTCAGCAAACGCCAACTAACGGAGACACTGGAGTACATCCGACAACACCCGGAAATTAATGAGGTGATTCTGAGCGGCGGCGACCCTCTAATGGCAAAGGACGAGCGGCTTAAAGGGTTGATTAACGAATTTGAATTATTGCCCCAACTCACCCGTTTACGTATTCATAGCCGGTTGCCAGTCGTGATACCCTCCCGCCTGACGCATAAGCTTAAAGAAGTGCTCAGCAACAGTCGTTTGCAAAGCGTCTTAGTGCTTCATGCGAATCATGCAAATGAGATTTCTCCTGAGTTAGCCGGGGCACTCGATGACTGGCACCACGCGGGTATCCATTTACTGAACCAGAGCGTCTTGCTCAGCGGAGTAAATGATAATTTAACCGCGCTTATTGAGCTTAGTGAAAAGTTATTTAGTGCCCGGGTTATGCCCTACTATTTGCACCAGCTGGACAAAGTTGAAGGCGCCAGCCATTTCGCGGTTAGTGACGAGAAGGCGCAAGCCTTGTGGCAAAAAATGACTCATGAATTACCTGGGTTTCTGGTTCCTCGCCTGGTCAGAGAGGAAGCTGGTGAACTCAGTAAAACCGCTATCATGCCGGACGGCACTAATACATTAACAGAGGAAAAACTATGAGCGATAACCTGGAAAGTGTAGAAAGCAAACTGCAGGATCATCTTCAGCAACTGTATCGTCAAGTTATTGATGCAGACCAGTACCTTGACGATCTGCGTCAACAAGGCAAAGCCAAGTTCCAGGGCGTTTTCGCCGAGCAAACGGTATTTGAAAGCACAGGCAACCGTTTTCAGCCCTACCTTAATGAAATTGCTGCCAACTTTGAAAAATGGCAGCAGGACAAAGAAAACGAGCAGCAGTTGCAGTTACTGGTACAACAATTACAGTTGATGACTGAAACTCTCGCTCGTCTTAAAGCTATTCGTCAGGCTGGTTAACAAAGGTTTCTTCGAACCACTGAGTCAGCATCTGCTTTTCAAAATATAAGTCATCCCGTCTCATCCTTGATGCCAGGCTGTCGTAATTAAACCCCATATTTTTTACGTGAGCCTGGCCTTCCTTTACAGCTTCTCCTGAGTTACTCATTAAACGATAATCAAATTCCATTCTAGGGAAGTCAATTTCCCGAACAATGCGCACGTAATTTGAACTCGAGCGTCCAAATGTCGGTTCAACCCGGCCGGTTAAATCAACGTCTGTTACGGTAATTTCCAGCTTCTGATCTTCAGGAAGCTTTGCCGCCAACTCCTGAAAATGCTCAGTCAGCTTATCCATCACCTTTTTCTGGTACCGATCACGTAAGCCATCGGCCGGTCGAATATCTGTGTAACTATCAACATCTTTCCAGGAAACTTCAGCCGTACCAGCATATGCTGTAAAGCTACAGGCTAATAACGCCGCTCCCACTATACCTTGAACACGCATGCTATCTTCCTCCCATACAATCGCCAAGGGTGTCATCTCTAGGTTAGAACACAAATAATGAAAAAAATTCCATAAAAAAAGGGGAGCCATCAAGGCTCCCCTTTTCAAAAGTGCGTTGGGAGGCTTACATCATGCCGCCCATACCGCCCATTCCACCCATGTCGCCGCCAGGCATGCCGCCTGCGTTGTCATCTTGTGGGATGTCAGCAATCATTGCTTCGGTGGTGATCATCAGTGCGCCAACAGATGCCGCGAACTGAAGTGCCGAACGGGTTACTTTGGTTGGATCCAGAATACCCATTTCCAGCATATCGCCGTAAGTGTCGTTACCGGCATTGTAACCATAGTTACCTTCGCCAGCACGTACGTTGTTAGCAACCACAGAACCTTCGGCGCCAGCGTTCATTGCGATTTGACGCAACGGCGCTTCCATCGCACGCAGGGCTAAACGGATACCAACGTTCTGTTCTTCGTTGTCACCACGCAGTTCTGCCAGTTTGCTCGCAGCGCGAACCAAAGCAACACCACCACCAGGTACCACGCCTTCTTCAACAGCTGCACGAGTTGCATGCAACGCATCTTCAACGCGCGCTTTTTTCTCTTTCATTTCCATTTCAGTAGCAGCGCCGACTTTAATCACCGCAACACCGCCAGCTAACTTAGCCAGACGCTCTTGCAGTTTTTCACGGTCATAGTCAGACGTAGTGTCTTCCATCTGCTGCTTGATTTGGTTAACACGACCGTCGATAGCGGTATCGTCGCCATTACCGTCAACAACAGTGGTGTTGTCTTTAGTAATCACAACGCGCTTCGCAGTACCTAAGTCTTCCAGCTGCGTTTTTTCCAGCTCCATACCAATTTCTTCAGAAACCACAGTACCGCCAGTCAGAACAGCAATGTCCTGCAGCATAGCTTTACGACGGTCGCCAAAGCCTGGTGCTTTAACCGCAGCAACTTTAACGATGCCACGCATATTGTTCACAACCAGAGTTGCCAGCGCTTCGCCTTCAACGTCTTCAGCAATAATCAGCAGAGGTTTACCGGCTTTAGAAACACCTTCTAATACCGGCAGTAACTCGCGGATATTAGAGATTTTCTTATCAATCAGAAGAATGAACGGATTGTCTAATTCAACCGAACCACTTTCCTGGTTGTTAATGAAGTAAGGAGACAAGTAACCACGGTCGAACTGCATACCTTCAACAACGTCCAGCTCGTCAGTCAGTGCCTGACCTTCTTCAACGGTGATAACACCTTCCTGGCCTACTTTGTCCATTGCCTGAGCAATGATTTCGCCAATAGTGTGATCAGCGTTTGCAGAAATAGTCGCTACCTGAGCAATGGCTTTGCTGTCGGCACAAGGCTGAGAAATTTTCTTCAGCTCTTCAACTGCAGCGATAACCGCTTTGTCGATACCGCGCTTAAGATCCATCGGGTTCATGCCTGCGGCTACTGACTTCAAGCCTTCGTTAACAATGGCTTGAGCCAGAACGGTTGCGGTTGTTGTACCGTCACCCGCTTCGTCATTTGCTTTAGACGCCACTTCTTTAACCATCTGCGCGCCCATGTTCTCGAACTTATCTTCCAGCTCGATTTCTTTCGCAACAGACACACCGTCTTTGGTGATAACAGGAGAACCGTAAGACTTATCTAATACAACGTTGCGACCTTTTGGACCCAGCGTCACTTTTACTGAATCAGCAAGAATGTTAACGCCTTTCAGCATTTTTTGACGTGCTGTGTTACCAAATTTGACTTCTTTAGCTGCCATTTTTGCTTTCCTCTTAAATTCGTTTAGTCGGTTGTGCTAGTAAGCGTTTCTGACGTCTTATTCTTCAACAGCCAGAATGTCGCTTTCGCTCATGATTAAGTACTCTTCACCGTCAATTTTCTCGGTTTTAACACCGTAGCCTTCATTGAACAGCACTTTGTCACCAGCTTTTACGTCTAGTGCACGTACCTCACCGTTATCCAGAATGCGGCCTTTGCCTACTGCTACGATTTCACCGCGAGTAGATTTTTCTGCCGCAGAACCAGTCAGAACAATGCCGCCAGCCGATTTCGCTTCGACTTCGGTGCGCTTAATAATGACTCGATCGTGTAAAGGACGAAGTTTCATTGTTGATAACTCCTCAACCTATTGTTGTTAGTGGTTAATACCCCTAAGGGGCGGATAAAAATGTGTGTGCACATTAAATGGGGGAGGAATTTTTGTTATCAAGGGGGAAGCTCAAAAATTTTTATGCTAATTTGCAAAACTGACAGGCGCTATAGGGAGGTTCTATGACTCAGCAACCACAATTAATTTTATGCACCACAGACAGTTCTGACTCGGCTAAACAGCTGGCGCGTTCTCTACTCGAAAAAAAGCTAGTGGCCTGCGTCAACATAGTGCCTAATATGACCTCTATTTACTCCTGGCAGGGCGAATTGCATGAAGACCAGGAGTGGCTTTTACTGATAAAATCGACTGCGGAACGTTTCAGTGACATAAAAAGTACCATCAGTGCTATTCACCCTTACGATTCTCCAGAATTAATAAGCATCAATATTGAAGATGGTTTACCCGATTATCTGACGTGGATACAGGACTCAGTTAAATGATACAAAGATTCATCACATGTCTCGCAGCCTTAACTCTGGTTTTTGCCGTCGTTGCGCCAGCACATAGTGTGCAGTCGAATCCATTCCAGCAGGACAATCAGTTTTTATCGGTAGATCAGGCTTTTGATTTCGACAGCGAAGTTAATGACAGCAAAGTGACGGTCAGTTGGGTTGTCGCTCCCGAGTACTATTTGTATCAACACCGCTTTAAGGTGGTTCCCGAAAATGCATTAGCAGCAGAACCCGAACTCCCGCAAGGCGAGTCTCATAACGATGAGTTTTTTGGCGAGTCAATTGTATACCGCAACTACGTTGAGTGGTCTTTTACACTTAACCCGGAGTTTTCCGGCGACACCATTACCGTTCAGTATCAGGGCTGCGCAGATGCGGGGTTATGTTACCCGCCCACTGAAAAGCAGATTAAACTCTCCAGTACTAGTGAAACGGCCCCCGCCACCGCACCGCCAAACACCGACAGCAGCCTGTTCGGTATAGGTGAACAACATTTAATCATTACATTGTTACTCTTTTTTGCTTTGGGTATTGGCTTAGCTTTTACCCCCTGCGTGTTTCCTATGTACCCCATTTTATCCGGCGTTGTGCTGGGCAACCGTGAACGTAACTGGAAAAACACACTTTGGCTTTCCTTTATATACGTTCAGGGTATGGCCATTACCTATTCTTTATTAGGCCTGGTTGTGGCATCAGCGGGTATGCAGTATCAGGCTTACTTTCAGCATCCGGTGGTGTTAATCGTTCTGGCAGCGTTGTTCGCTCTTTTTGCTTTGAGTATGTTCGGAGCTTATACGCTGCAGCTTCCTATTAGCTGGCAGTCAAAACTGCAAAGCTTTAGCGGCCAGCAAAGCGGAGGCAATGTCGTTGGCGTCTTTATTATCGGCGCTATTTCCGGCCTGGTAGCATCACCCTGTACCACAGCCCCCTTGTCAGGAGCCCTACTCTTTATTGCGCAATCGGGCGATATGGTAAGCGGCGTCGCTATTCTTTACGCATTAAGCCTGGGTATGGGCGTGCCGCTTATTCTATTCGGCTTAAGTGGCGGCAAGCTTCTGCCCAAAGCCGGCGCGTGGATGAACGTGGTTAAGCAGTTCTTCGGTTGGCTGTTATTGGCAGTTACCTTATTCTTAATTGAGCGCCTTATTCCGACCAGTATTAGCATGTGGCTGTGGATCTTCTACTTTATTCTCGCCGCCGTATCTCTGGCTGTTTCGATAAACCAGCCGCTTCGGATCACCACAAAAGTTATCACTATTGTACTCTTAGCAGCGGCGGCTACTGCAGGCAGTTACTGGCAGGTTAATAAAGCGCAACTGGAACAAAAAAGTCACGGCCTTTTTACTGTTGTTAGTAATGTCAGCGACATACAACAACAAGTAGCAGAAAGTGACCGATGGGTAATGCTAGACCTTTATGCGGACTGGTGCGTGGCCTGCAAGGAATTTGAGCAGTACACCTTTTCAGATGAGCAGGTTCAGGCGCAGTTTCAGGAGTTTAAACTCATTCAGGCCGATGTTACCCGCAATAACGCGCAAGACGTTGAGATTCTGAGTCGCTACAAGGTGCTGGGGCTACCCACCATTCTGTTCTTTGACCCTGAAGGCAACGAACGCCCTGAATACCGGGTTACCGGTTATATGAACGCTGAGGATTTCAAAAAGCATCTGGAAAAGATAGTTTCCGAGTAAACTTGTGCCTAAATGCGCTGATAAGACCAGTAAAGTGCTGCAATCTTGCTTTTTTTCCCTATAATACTGTTGTTATAGGAACCCAAACTGAAAGTTGTGGTCACTTTTAATAGTTTCCGTAACTTCACAGCAAATGGCGGCACAATGGCAGAACGTTTTAAAATATTAGTGCTCAATGGCCCGAATCTAAATTTACTGGGGCAGCGTGAACCAGAGCTTTATGGTAAGCAAAGCCTGGATGATATCGCTGATTCGCTGGGAGCCATTGCTAAACAACACGCAACAGCACTAGATTTCCGTCAGTCCAATGCTGAACACCAGTTAATTGACTGGATCCAGCAAGCCGCCAAAGACTCCGTAGATTATATTGTGATTAATCCGGCAGCCTACGCACACACCAGCGTGGCATTACGCGATGCGTTATTGGCTGTGAAAATCCCTTTTATTGAAGTGCACCTTTCCAATATTTATCGCCGTGAGAGCTTCCGCCACCATTCTTATTTGGCAGACGTGGCTGACGGTGTTATCTGCGGGCTTGGCGCCCGTGGTTATGAATACGCATTACAAGCAGCTTTAACTACATTGAACAATACAGATAACTAAAGGTAGACGTTAGCATGGATATCCGAAAAATTAAGAAACTGATCGAGCTCGTTGAAGAATCTGGCGTAGCAGAACTGGAAATTACCGAGGGCGAAGAGTCAGTTCGGATTAATCGTTACAGTGCGCAGCCTGCACCGATGCAATACGCGCCACAACCGCAACACGCCCCTCAGCAAGCGCCACAATCAGCTCCGGCAAGCCAGCCAGCGGCTGAACCAGCCAGTGAAGAAATTAGCGGCCACGTTGTTCGCTCTCCTATGGTTGGAACCTTCTACGAAGCTCCATCTCCTGATGCAAAGCCTTTCGTTACTGTTGGCTCTCGCGTTAATGCCGGCGAAACACTGTGCATTATTGAAGCAATGAAAATGATGAACCAGATTGAAGCAGACAAATCCGGTGTCGTTAAACAGATTTTAGTAGATAACGAAGAGCCGGTTGAATTTGATCAGCCACTGTTTATCATCGAATAAAGTAACCGCAGGTATTTGTCATGTTAGATAAAGTGGTCATTGCCAACCGTGGCGAAATTGCACTGCGCATACTGCGAGCCTGTAAAGAGCTCGGCATTAAAACAGTGGCAGTTCATTCAACGGTTGATAGAAACCTTAAACACGTTTTACTTGCAGACGAAGCAATTTGCATAGGTAAAGCGCCAGCGAACGAGAGCTACCTGAACATTCCCCGTATTATCAGCGCCGCTGAAATTACGGATGCAGCAGCTATTCACCCGGGTTACGGCTTTCTGGCCGAAAACGCCGATTTTGCTGAACAAGTTGAACAATCTGGCTTCATTTTTGTTGGACCAACGCCGGATCTTATCCGTCTTATGGGCGACAAAGTATCAGCCATTAAGGCAATGAAGAAAACCGGCGTTCCTTGCGTTCCGGGGTCGGATGGCCCTCTGGATGACGACGACGAACGTAATAAGAAGCTTGCTAAGCGCATTGGTTACCCCATTATTATTAAAGCAGCAGGCGGCGGCGGTGGTCGTGGTATGCGGGTTGTACGCGAGGAGAGCGAATTGCTCAGCTCTATCACTATGACTCAGAACGAAGCTCGCGCAGCCTTCGGTAACCCTGTTGTCTATATGGAAAAATTCCTTGAAAACCCTCGCCATGTGGAAATTCAGGTTCTGGCCGATGGACAAGGCAATGCCATTCATTTAGGTGAACGTGACTGCTCGATGCAGCGTCGTCACCAGAAAGTGGTTGAAGAGGCACCTGCGCCGGGTATCACCCCTGAAATGCGTAAATTTATTGGTGAGCGTTGTGCCAAAGCTTGTGTAGAGCTTGGCTACCGTGGCGCTGGTACATTTGAATTCTTGTACGAAAATGGTGAATTCTATTTCATTGAAATGAACACCCGTATTCAGGTTGAGCATCCGGTTACCGAGATGGTCACAGGTATCGACTTGATTAAAGAGCAGTTGCGCATTGCAGCCGGTCGTCAGCTTTCGGTCAGCCAGGAAGATGTTGTCATTCGTGGTCATGCCATTGAATGTCGGATTAACGCCGAAGACCCTGAAACCTTTACACCGTCACCGGGCACTATCACCCGTTTCCACTCTCCGGGTGGCTTTGGTGTGCGTTGGGACTCACACGTTTACGCGGATTACAAAGTTCCGCCGAACTATGACTCGATGATAGGCAAGCTGATTACTTACGGCGAAAACCGTGATATTGCTATTGCCCGTATGCGTAATGCTTTAAATGAATTGATCATCGAAGACATTAAAACCAATATTCCTCTGCAAAAATCAATTATGGCAGATGAAAACTTCCAGCACGGTGGTACCAACATTCACTACCTTGAGAAAAAACTTGGTATAGGCGGGCATTAATTAATGCCCTGGATACAACTCACCCTTTCCTGTAGTGAAGAGCATGCGCCCCAAGTGGGTGACATGCTCATGGCTAACGGCGCTCAGGCGGTAACTTACCGAGACGGCGCCGACACGCCCATTTTTGAACCCCGCCCCGGCGACGTTATATTGTGGGAACACACTCTAGCCACGGGCTTATTTGACGCCGACGCGGACATCAAAGCCATTATTGCCAACCTGAAACAGTCCAACATTTTCGGCAGCGATTTGCAGTACAAAGTCGATGCACTGGAAGACAAAGACTGGGAACGCGAATGGATGGATAACTTCCACCCTATTCAGTTTGGCGAGAATTTATGGATTTGCCCCAGCTGGCGGGAGATACCAAAACCTGAAGCCGTTAATATTTTGCTCGACCCTGGCATGGCTTTTGGTACCGGAACACACCCAACAACCGCTATGTGTCTGCGCTGGATAGACGCCAACCCACCAACCGGCAAAACCGTGGTGGATTTCGGTTGTGGCTCAGGGATATTAGGCATTGCCGCATTACTATTTAAAGCAGAACACGTAGTTGGCATTGATATTGACCAACAGGCGCTGATTGCGACCAAAGATAACGCTGAGCGCAATAAGGTGGGCGATAAATTTAGCCTTTATCTACCCAGCCAACAACCTGAAACCCAGGTGGACTTGGTACTTGCCAATGTCCTCGCCGGCCCTTTACGAGAGCTAGCCGATACCATACTCGGCTTCGTTTCCCCCGGCGGACAACTGGTTTTATCCGGTATACTGGAACGGCAAATAGAAGGGGTTATTGAGGCTTACCAACCGCACATAAAATTCGATACCCCGACTATAGACGGCGACTGGGCAATGCTCAGCGGTACCCGCGTTGGTTAACAAGCGTACGCTTTGTCAATAGTAAAAAATGAAAAAAAGACTCAAATTGCGTAATAAATAGCCTTTTCTTTATTGCGCAAATTCCCTAAAATTCCTCACCCTTTCGCTGAGTAGTTTTTAACCGATGCGGATTGGTCCATATCAACTCGACAATCAGGTCATATTAGCTCCCATGGCTGGAGTTACTGATCAGCCGTTCCGTCAGCTGTGTTACAGCACGGGGGCCGGGCTTACAGTATCAGAGATGCTGTCCAGTAACCCTAAGGTATGGCAGACCGATAAATCCAGGCAACGCATGGATCATTCGGGAGAGCTGGGCATTCGTGCTGTGCAGATAGCGGGCTCGGAACCGGCATTAATGGCCGAAGCAGCGCGCGTGAATGTGAGTATGGGTGCGCAGATTATTGACATAAATATGGGCTGCCCGGCGAAAAAGGTAAATAAGAAGATGGCTGGCTCGGCGCTCATGCAGCATCCCGGGTTAGTAGAAGAGATATTAACAGCTGTGGTTGCAGCTGTTGAGGTTCCGGTAACACTGAAAACCAGAACCGGTTGGGATCCTGAACACAGAAACGGTATTGATATAGCGCAGCTGGCAGAACGTTGCGGTATTCAGTCTCTTGCCATTCATGGTCGTACTCGTGCCTGCATGTACAAAGGCATTGCCGAATACGACACCATTAAGGCAATTAAGAAGGCTGTTTCTATCCCAGTAGTGGCTAACGGCGATATCCGTACACCACTGCAGGCTCAACAGGTTTTAGAGTACACCGGAGCCGACGCCATTATGATTGGTCGCGGCGCGCAGGGTAACCCCTGGCTGTTTAGAGAAATTGCTCATTTTCTTGAAACAGGACAGGAGCTAAGCCCGCCGTCCTTAACCGAAGTGGCTGAGACCGTTATTCATCACGTTGGCAAACTGCACGAATTTTACGGCAGTTACCAGGGTGTCAGAATCGCCCGAAAACACGTTGGTTGGTATTTAAAAGAACAAGCCAGCAATGATGAATTCAGGCAAACATTTAATCGTCTTGAGGATGCCAGCGAGCAACTTAAGGCACTTGAAGATTATTTTGTCACTGTAGAGAAGAGATAAGCGCATTATGTTTGATCAAAACCCTAGTCGTGAGAACGTATCTCCCCTAACCACTATCGGCAATAACGCACAGCCAAAGCCATTGCGTGATTCCGTAAAACAAGCATTGAACAGTTTTCTGCGTCAGCTTGATGGTCAGGATCCTGAAGAACTTTACGAGTTGGTGCTATCTGAAGTAGAAGCACCGTTACTGGAAGAAGTCATGACTTACACCCGGGGTAATCAAACCCGCGCCGCAACCATGTTAGGCATTAACCGCGGCACCTTACGCAAGAAGCTGAAAAAATACGGCATGAATTAAGAAGTTTTTTGGGCGCCTTTTGGCGCCCTTTTTTTATTAACCTCCCCGTAAGTTAACTCAGTATAGAAAGGCAAAACAATGGAAACCCGTCCAATCCAACGCGCTTTAATCAGTGTTTCTGATAAAACCGGTATTGTTGAATTCGCTCAAGCTTTGGCTCAAAAGAACATTGAAATTCTCTCTACTGGCGGTACAGCTAAACTACTCCGTGACTCAGGCATTGCCGTTATTGATGTTTCTGAACATACCGGTCAGGAAGAGATTATGGGCGGGCGGGTAAAGACACTGCACCCTAAGGTTCATGGCGGTATTTTAGGTCGCCGCGATGTCGACCAGGGTGTTATGCAGGAGCAAAACATCGCGCCTATCGATATGGTTGTCGTGAACCTGTATCCCTTTGCTGAAACGGTTGCCAAAGAAGGTTGCTCTCTGGAAGACGCTATTGAGAATATTGATATTGGCGGTCCAACTATGGTTCGTGCAGCAGCGAAAAACCACAAAGACGTGACTATTGTTGTGAATGCCAGTGACTACCAGCGCGTGCTCGCTGAGCTCAATGAGCAAAATGGGGTCAGCCACAGCACTCGCTTTGACTTAGCAGTAGCAGCATTTGAGCACACCGCTCAATATGATGGCATGATTGCAAATTACCTCGGCAAGCAGCTGAGCGAAAACGATTTTGCGCGCACGTTGAACCTGCAGGTATCAAAAAAGCAGGACCTACGCTACGGCGAGAACTCACATCAGGCAGCGGCATTTTACGCAGAGCGCAATGCACCAAAAGGGACAGTTTCCAGCGCGACTCAAATTCAGGGCAAAGCGTTGTCCTTTAACAATATTGCCGATACAGACGCGGCACTTGAGTGCGTAAAAAGCTTTGTTGAACCAGCCTGCGTTATTGTTAAGCACGCAAACCCTTGCGGTGTTGCAATAGGTGAATCTATTTCCGACGCTTATGACCGCGCCTTTAAAACCGACCCAACTTCCGCATTTGGTGGCATTATTGCTTTTAACCGCGAGCTGGATGAAGCAACCGCAACCGCTATTGTTGAGCGTCAGTTTGTGGAAGTTATTATCGCTCCGAGCGTCAGTGAAAGCGCCAAGACAGCTGTTGCCGGCAAAAAGAACCTTCGCTTACTGGAATGCGGTGAATGGTCAGATACGGTTGAACAGCTGGATTATAAGCGCGTCAACGGTGGCTTATTAGTACAGGACACGGATAACCAGGACTTCATTCAGGATGACCTGAAAGTGGTTACAGAAAAACAGCCAACAGATGCGCAAATGACCGACTTATTGTTTTGCTGGAAAGTGGCTAAGTTTGTTAAGTCTAATGCCATTGTTTATGCCAAAGACGGTATGACCGTCGGTGTTGGTGCAGGCCAGATGAGCCGGGTTTATAGTGCCAAAATCGCTGGTATTAAAGCCGCTGATGAAAACCTCAGCGTACCAGGTTCGGTCATGGCGTCGGATGCTTTCTTCCCGTTCCGCGATGGTATAGATGCAGCAGCTGAAGCAGGCATCACCGCTATTATTCAGCCAGGCGGTTCCATTCGCGATGAAGAAATCATTGCTGCCGCCAATGAACACGGTATCGCGATGGTCTTTACCGGCATGAGACATTTCCGTCACTAAGCACCTCTGCTGATAAGTACAGCATTGCGTCAGTAACGTTTGGGGGCTAGTCTTATAGGCTAGTTCTCAACTCTACAGGTGATAGTATGAAAAAAATAATAACTTCTGTTTCCGCCATTGCACTAGCAAGCGTCCTTGGCGCCTGCTCGCCGGCTCCTGAAGCCGACTCTTTGCAAACTGCTGTTGACCATGAATCACGTACTGACAAGTATCAGGCTCGTGACGAGTTCCGCCATCCCCAAGAAACGTTAGAGTTCTTCGAATTAGAGCCAAATATGACGGTCGTTGAAATTTGGCCGGGCGGCGGTTGGTATACCGAAATACTGGCACCTTACCTTGCCGACGAAGGACAGCTTTACGCTGCACATTTTCCTGAAGATTCAGGAAGCGATTATTACCAGCGTTCACTGGAAAAATTCAAAGAAAAATTAACCACCAACCCGGTTTATGGGAATGTAAATTTAACTGAATTTGCCCCGGGTTCTGATAGCGAAATTGCACCGGCAAGAAGTGCCGATAGAGTCCTCACTTTCCGCAACCTTCATAACTGGTATATGCAAGAAGGTGAAGAAGGCGTAGTGCAGGCATTCCGTCAGTTTTATCAAACACTAAAACCCAATGGCATGCTGGGTATCGTTGACCACCGTCTGCCTGAGTCGAAAGAGGCTGAAGCATTCAAAGATTCGGGTTATGTAAAAGAAAGCTGGGTCATAGACTTAGCCGAGCAAGCAGGCTTTGAGTTTGTCGCCAGTGCCGAAATCAACGCAAACCCGAAAGATACAGCCGACCACCCTAAAGGCGTATGGACTTTACCTCCAACCCTAACTCTGGGTGATGAAGATAAAGAAAAATATGAAGCCATTGGTGAAAGCGATCGTTTCACCCTGAAGTTTCGCAAACCCGTTACAGACTAACAGGACAAAGCTAACCTTATGAAAGTATTGGTCGTTGGCGGCGGAGGCCGTGAACACGCTCTGGCGTGGAAAGCAGCACAATCAAACCAAGTTGACTGCGTTTATGTTGCACCCGGTAATGCAGGTACAGAGCGTGAGCCAAACCTGACGAATGTTGCTATTGGTGCTGAGGACATTGAGAGTTTGCTCAATTTTGCTAAAAGCGAAGACATTGAACTGACTATCGTTGGCCCTGAAGCACCGCTCGTTGCCGGTATTGTTGATCGCTTTAACGAAGCCGGACTGGCAGCCTTTGGCCCAACCGCAAAGGCTGCACAGTTAGAAGGCTCTAAAGCCTTCAGCAAAGACTTTTTGCAGCGTCACAGCATACCCACCGCCGACTACCAAAACTTTACCGAGGTTGAGCCTGCTAAAGCTTATGTCGCTGAAAAGGGTCTTCCTATTGTCATTAAGGCCGACGGACTGGCCGCCGGAAAAGGCGTTATTATTGCCGAAAGTCAGGAACAGGCAGATGCCGCTATCGACGACATGCTGGCCGGTAACCGTTTCGGCGATGCCGGGCATCGCGTGGTTATCGAAGAGTTTTTACGTGGCGAGGAAGCCTCCTTTATCGTAATGGTTGACGGTAAACATGCCATACCTTTTGCCTCAAGCCAGGACCATAAGGCTCGCGACAACGGCGACAAAGGCCCAAATACTGGTGGTATGGGTGCTTACTCACCGGCTCCGGTGGTTTCTCCGGCCATCCATGACTGGGTTATGCGTCATGTCATTAAGCCCACAGTAGACGGAATGGCTGCAGAAGGAGCACCTTACAAAGGCTTCCTGTACGCGGGTTTAATGATAGCCGAAGATGGCACCTCCAAAGTTCTGGAATACAACTGTCGCTTTGGTGACCCGGAAACTCAACCCATTATGATGCGCCTGAAGTCTGACTTGGTAGAACTTTGCCTCCAGGCAATTGATGGTAAGCTCAATCAGGCGCCTATCAACTTTGACGAACGTGCTGCAGTTGGTGTGGTTATGGCCGCTGGCGGATACCCTGAAAGCTATGCAAAAGGTGACGTCATTCACGGCTTGCCGGATCACTCACCTGAAAACCAGAAAGTATTCCACGCCGGTACTAAAATGGATAACGGTAAAGTGGTCACTAGTGGTGGTCGAGTTTTGTGTTGTACGGCTTTGGGTGACACTGTTACAGAAGCACAAAAACTAGCATATCAACTGGTTGATCAAGTGAGCTGGAATAACGTCTATTACCGTACTGATATCGCTCACCGCGCAATAAACCGCGAAGGCTAAATACTTACCTCCTGTCATAGCACTGTCATAAAATAAAACTAAGCTTTTATGTTGTGCTGTAACAGGGGGTTCCATGTCAGGGTCTGATTTAACTAAAGAGCTGCTTAGCCTTATTCAGGACAAACAGCTTTATCCTCTATTCCAGCCCGTTATGGACACTTCCCGTGGAATTGTTATTGGCCACGAAGCTCTTATTCGCGGGCCTAAAGGACATCCACTTGAATTCCCGGATCGCCTATTTTCTCTCGCCAGCCAGGCACAGTTACTGTCTGAACTGGAACTAGCCTGTCGCTCGGCAGCTATGGAAGCGTTTCAAAAAAACGCTATGCAGGGAAAGCTGTTTCTTAACGTAAACCCTAACGTGTTGCAGGACGACAGCCACCCTCATGGCTCAACGTTACGCTTGTCTCAGCAATTCGGCATAGCGCCGGAACAAATCGTTATCGAAATTTCAGAGCGCTATCCAATTGAAGACACCAAGAACTTAAAACACGCCATTATTCACTATCAAAAACTGGGGTTTATGATAGCAATTGATGACTTAGGTGCCGGCTATTCAGGTCTGAAACTCTGGTCAGAATTACGTCCTGACTATGTGAAAATTGATCGATACTTTATTCATTCTATTGAAAAGTCCTCTGTAAAAAGAGAATTTGTACAAAGTATCTTATCGCTAGCCACCAGTTTGCGCACAAAAGTTGTCGTGGAAGGCATTGAAACGCCAGATGAGCTTGAACAACTGCAGGTTATGGGCGTTAATTATTGTCAGGGCTTCCTGCTTGGCAGGCCCGCGCCTTATCCGGTGTTGGAGGTTCCGTCCTCACTACTGTTACCGCATCATCATGTTGCATTAAACTACCAAAGTACTATCGCCAGTGTGGTCGATACCATTCATTGCGTATCAGCTCATACGCGCTCATCTGAAGTACTAGATACCTTTACACAAGACAAAACCTTATCTTCACTGCCCGTTATTCATGAGAAGAAAGTCGCCGGAATTATTCGCAGAGAAAAAATTATGGAGTTCTTTTCCGGTTCCTACGGTCATGCACTTTATGCCAACAAACCGGTTTCTTACATAATGGACGAGCACCCTCTTTCCGTTGACTGGCAAACGTCGCTGGAAGAAGTGAGCCAGCTTATTACCGATAACGACGAAGTCGATATTTATCAGCACATTATTGTGACTAAAAGCGATGTTTACTACGGTGTGGCATCCATTAAAAACCTATTACGCAGAATCACCGAATTAAAAGTTAACAATGCACGACATGCTAACCCCCTAACCCAACTGCCGGGCAACGTTGCCATTAACCAAATTATTGAAGAACAACTTTCCCGAATGCGATCATTTCACGTCGCCTACTTTGATCTGAACCATTTCAAGCCCTATAACGACATTTATGGGTACGAACAAGGCGACCAAATTATTAAATGGCTGGCGCAGATACTGCAAAAGCAACTATTCAGGCATGGTCATTTCATTGGCCACATTGGCGGGGACGACTTTGTGGCCATTTTCAAAGACATAGATAAAGAACAAACCGAAGAGCAATGTAATAAAATTATCAGAGACTTTGAGCAGGATATTACCCGATTTTATCATCAGGAACACATTGATTTAGGAGGCATAAAAGCGCTATCCCGAAACGGTACGCCGGTTTTCTATCCTTTACTGGGCCTTGCTATAGGAGTTGTTCAGCCTGATCCTTCCGAGTGTTTATCGCATCACGATGTCGCACTGCTGGCCAGTGAAGCCAAAAAAGAAGCGAAACAATCTGACGGCAGCCGTTGCTACATGTGCCACCGCCAAAAACCCAGACGTTTACGCCAAATCAGTCCTCAACAATAAGATCGTCTTCCGTGTCCGAGGCTGAACTGAAAGTGTCATCAGCAAATTTCCCCCGACCATACATACTGGCAACTTTAGGGCGATGAATTCGTGCCTGATACTTGGCCCAAACCTTTTCTACAGTACTTACCGGAGCTTGCTCACCTTTGCACGCGGCCAGTAATTCAATGTCTTCTTTTAACGTCGGCTTAAATTCACCGTTCAGCATGGCTGTAATCAAACAACCATAATGAGTCAATGCATCGCTTTCACGAATTGAAAAGTCGCCAGAGCGTGAAAAGCCATAAGGATAGTTGCGGAAATCGTTAAACGGTTTCTTTAACAGTGATTCACGGGTCATCTTGGTCATGGGTAAGCCCTTCCTACAGACTAAAAACCGAACAAAAGTCTGTCGTTGTATACGACAAAGACGATATAGAGCTAACTCAGAATTTTGTCAATGAAAATTTTTGTAAAATGCCTTTTAACAAATTTTTACAGCATCTATAAATTAGCCTCACGTAATCAAATATGTCACTTTGTTTCAAATTGTTTCGCGAGCATAAGGAAGAGCACTATGAATAAGTTAATGTTAACAACTCTGGCTACCGCTACATTAGGTCTGGCTGCATGCGGAGGATCAGATAGTAATGACACTAACGATTTCGCTCAGTTCTCTTTAGGTATCAGTGACGCCCCTGTCGACAATGCAGAGTCCGTTGTCGCCTGCTTTAACGCCATTGAGCTTACGGGGAATGGCAACTCTCCCCGCACTTTCACAGTTGGTGAAGATATCGAGGCTCCTGAAGAAAATGATCTTTGTACTAATGAGGAAGGCCAGCCCATAGCCAACACCATAGGTATTAACTTATTAGAATTCACCGGCAACGATTCAATGATGTTTCTGGAAGATGCTGAAATAGCAGCCGGGCAATACGGTCAACTAAGACTGGTTATGGCGGATGGCTCATACATTATGACCGACACAAATGGTGACGGCGAAGCCGAGAAGGTGAGTATTCAAGTCCCTTCTAACGAACTTAAACTGGACGGCTTTATTGCCGATGCCGGTGGCAACCTTAACTTTACTGTCGAGTTTGACTTACGCAACTCAATGACAAATCCGGTAGGTCAAAGCCACTATATTCTTAAACCCAGAGGCGTTCGTTTAGTTGATAATTCTGCGGTCGGACACCTGAAAGGAACCGTAGCTGAAGGCGCACTGCTGTTTAACGACACTTGCACCGTGGCACCGGAAAACACAGATGAGCCAGTAGCTTACGTGTATTTATACGAAGGCAGTGATCTCGACGAAGCAACTCTGGCTGATAACGGCGGTTCGGAAGAAAATACGCCGTATGCCAGCACAGCGGTTTACTTTGATGACGTTAATACCTACGACTTTTCGCTTGGGTTTATTGCCGCAGGAGACTACACAGCCGCGCTAACCTGTAACGGTGACGACGACCCTGAAGCCGATGACGAAATTAATTTCCTATTTGCTGAAAATGTCAGTATTGAAGCGTCCAGCGAACCACAAGAACTTGAGTTTGTTGGTGCCGCCAGCGAGTAACCTCAAATTAAAATAAAGCTACAGGGACGTAGCTTTTACCTACCAAAACCCAAAAGCGGAACCAAGACTTCTACCACTCAGCACCACAGAAATCAGAAAAATAATTGCGGCTAAAATATTTTGCAGCAGTGAGTTGCGATATTTTCCCAACAGAGGACTTTGACAAAGCCACCAGAGAAATCCGACTATTATGGGCAACAAGATGCCATTAGCCACCTGTGCAAACCAAATAACAGTTACGGGCTTAATACCAACGCTGGAAATAATAATGCCAATTACCAGAATCGTGAACCAGATAATCCGAAAAGCTCTGCTGCGTAAATTAACCGACCAGCCCATAATTCCGCAGAGTGCATAAGCACTGGCTAAAGGCGCGGTTGTTGCCGACGAAATACCCGCCGCAAACAACCCTATTGCCATTAAATAAGTGGCTCCGTCTCCAAACAATGGTCTTAAAGATTCAGCCAAGTCGCCAGCACTCTCTATCTCAACTTGCTGACCAAAAAAGGCCGAGGCAGCTGTAGCCACAATAGCCATAGAAATAAGGCCGCCAAAAGGAATAGAGAGGAAAAGATCACGCCGCGCGGCTGGCAATTCTTCTGCCGTTTTCCACTTTTTTGAAACACTGGATGCATGCAGGAAAATATTATAAGGAACCACAGTTGTGCCAATTAAAGCCACAACTGTTAAAGTCGCTCCGGTAGGCATGGAAAAACCAAAAGTACCATTGAATACCGCCCCCCAGTCAGGGTCTGTTAATAAAAACGTACCGATAAAAGCCACGCTCATTAGCAGCACCATAACGATAAGAGCTCGCTCTATCACCCGCGCATTCCCTGACCAGAGTATCAATAGCGCAATAATACCAATGATAAGCGCCCAGGCATTACTCAGCCAGCCGTCAAGTACAGGTACCGGTCCAAGCAGTTCGCTTGCACCCAGGCTAGCCCCGGAAAGGTTGCCCCCCTGATAGACACTATTGCCAATAGCAATAGCACTAAAAATGAGCAACAGCGCCAGCCACCGAAGCCAGCCAGAGGTTAAGTTATTACGAATATTCTCGCCCAGACCAGCTTGAGTGACTAACCCAATACGGGCAGACATTTCCTGCAAAATGACACAGGCGACAACGGAAAACAGCAATGCCCACAGCAATGCATAACCAAAATTAGCTCCAGCTAATGAAGCAGTAACTACCGTACCCGGACCAATAAAAGCCGCAGCGACCAGAGCGCCTGGGCCAAAGTTAGACAGTTTTAACATAAGTATTCCTGTGCCCCGGAGACAACAGAAAATTTAATTTTTTGATTAACCCATTTATTGTTTTTATTTTGCATGGGAAGCATGTCCGTTTGACGGTAATTTAACCGCTGAGTCTATCTCACTTTAGAGGATTGCACAAAGCACCTCACTGCGGTAAAACAGTGCTATGACAAAGACAAAATTAGACTGGTCAAAAATACTGAAATCCGGGCAGAGAATCTTTATAGGTTCTCACGCAGCGGTGCCTACGGCCCTTATTGATGACCTGATAGAAAATTCGAAAAACCTGCACGATATTGAAATTGTGCAGTTAATGACGCTGTCTGATAACAAATGGGCAGGTCCGCAGTATCAGCAACTCTTTAAGGTAAACACCTTTTTTATTGGTGGCGATACAGTACGAACTGCGGTTAACGAAGGACGCGCAGATTACACTCCCAGCTTTATTTCCGACATTCCGAATTTGTTCAGTAACGGAATTCTGCCGCTGGATGCGGCCTTAATTATGGTCAGCCCCGCCGACAAGTACGGCTACCATTCTATGGGCGTGTCGGTTGATGTGGTTGCCGCGGCAGCTAAGTCTGCCAATACGGTAATAGCGCAGGTTAACCCTAATATGCCGGTTACCTATGGACAGTCGTTTCTGCACACGAACCAGATTCACCATTTTTGGGAACATGCGGCGCCACTACCGGAGCTGCCGCCGCCAAGCCTGGAAAACAATAAAATCATTGAACGTATAGGCCAGTACATTGCTTTGCTGGTTGAAAATGGCGCGACTCTGCAAATTGGTGTGGGTACCATTTGCGCGGCGGCACTGCGTTACCTGAGCAATCACAAAGATCTTGGCATTCACAGTGAGCTTATCACTGACGATGTTATGCACCTTATGCTCAAAGGGGTCATCAACAATCGTAAAAAAACCTTTCACCCGAACAAAATCGTCACCAGTTTTTGTATGGGTTCTAAAGCTCTGTATGACTTTGTTGATCACAACCCCCACGTTGGTTTTTACCCTAGTGAGTACGTTAACTCACCGGCCAATGTCGCCCGCAACGACAAACTCGTGGCTATTAATAGCGCCATTGAAGTGGACTTAACCGGACAGATTGTTTCCGACTCCATAGGACATCAGTTTTATAGCGGTATTGGCGGGCAAGTTGACTTCAGTCGTGGCGCTTCCTTAAGTAAGGGGGGTAAGCCCGTCATTGCTCTGCCGTCAACCACCGAAGACGGCAAAGTATCGCGCATTGTGCCTTTTATTCGTGAAGGAGCCGGAGTGGTCACCACGCGAGGGCACGTGCATTATGTCGTAACCGAATTTGGGGTGGCGTCGCTGCGCGGAAAAAGTATCCGCGAACGCGCATTAGAGCTGATTCGTGTTGCCCACCCTAAATTCCGTAGCCATCTGTTACAGGAAGTACGCAAACACTACTGGGTGCCCAACTATCAGCAACAAACCCCTGTCGATGTGCCTGAACTTGGTGACATCGGTTTTAAAAAGCTAAAAATTAATAATGAGTCTTTCGACTTAAGACCTCTCTATCCATCAGACGAACGACGATTGCAGGAGTTTTTCTACTCTCATACCAAAGAAACTCTGCAGTTACGATACAACGCAGTGCCCACCAACATGACCCGGGAAAAATCCTGTAACTTGGTCAGCGTTGATCAGTCCAGAGACCTGGCCCTTTGTATTGTTCGCCAGAAGGGCTCAGCGGTTCAAATTCAGGCCGTAGGACGTTACTACTTCATTGAGTCTCAAAATAGCTGTGAAGTGGCTTTTGTTACCCGTGAGAAGTATCAGGGGCGGGGCATGGCGGGCATGTTACTGGATGAAATGATCCGTATTGCCAAAGAGCGCAAGCTGGACAGTATGCAGGCCTATGTTCTGGCAGCTAATAAGCCCATGCTCAGCGTGTTCGAGCGCGGAGGCTTTAAGCGCCTACCCAGTGAAGAGCCCGGAGAAGTGCTGCTAAAACTCGAGCTGAACGAGGACGCAGACTAGCTATGTCTATCGTTGTTTTTAGTCATTCAGATTGCCTGGAGCATATTCCGGATGAACAACACCCAGAGTGCCCGGCTCGCATAGCGGCCATTAACGACCAATTGATCCGCTCCGGAATGGACTTTGTTCTGGTCAGAAAAGACGCTTCCGACGCGCCACTTGAGGCTATTTACAGAGCCCATACCAAAGAGCATGTCGATTTTGTTTTCGCGCAAATTCCGGAGTACGACCACGAGTGGATTGATCCGGACACCTTAATAACCGCAGGCAGTAAAGCCGCCGCGCTGAAGGCTGCCGGAGCCGCCATCAATGCAGTCGATGATGTACTGACCACTTACAACAAACAGGCCTTTTGTGCCGTGCGCCCGCCCGGACACCACGCCACCCGCGACAAAGCGATGGGCTTCTGCCTGTTCAATAATGTTGCTATTGCCGCTTACCATGCTCTGGAAACGCACGGGCTTGAACGCGTTGCCATTGTCGACTTTGACGTGCACCACGGCAATGGAACAGAAGACATTGTTCAGAACGATGAGCGTATTTTATTTTGTTCGTCTTTTCAGCAGGCGTTTTACCCCTTTACCGGCGAAGACACCAACGCCGACAATATCCACAACGTTCCCTTACCCGCAGGATGCAAAGGCCCACAATGGCAAGAAGCCGTTAGCCAAAAGTGGTTTAAGGCGTTAGATGACTTTGCTCCACAACTCATACTGATTTCTGCAGGGTTTGACGGCCACGCCGAAGACGACATGTCGCAGTTCTTATTGAAAGAAGAAGACTACCACTGGATAAGCCTCAAACTGAAAGAAATTGCCGATAATCATTGCGACGGCCGTATCGTATCTTGCCTGGAAGGCGGGTATAATCTCAGCGCTTTAGGCCGCAGCGTGGTTGCGCATTTAAAAGGCTTGCTCTAATTAGCTAAGGCTTAAATAGCGCCTAACACAGCAAGCTTCCATTCGTAAAAACATTCATAAAAAGAGTCGAGTATTATGGGATTAATTCTTAAGCTAATTGCGGGTATTGTCGCCGGTATTCTCATTGGGCTATATATGCCCGAGTGGGTCAGCCAACTGTTATTGACCTTTAAAGCTCTGTTCGGTCAGTTGTTATTCTTTACCATCCCATTACTTATTTTGTTCTTCATTACCAGCGGTATTGCCAGCTTACCAAGCAACTCCGGAAAAATGCTCGGTAAAACCTTAGGTATAGCTTATGCCTCTACCGTCATCGCCGGTAGTGTTGCGTTTTTCGCCGCCAGCCTTGTCGTGCCCTGGCTGACCACCGATGCTCAAAGTGTTTCTACCGAAGCCAAAGCCACTATCGAACCTTTTATTGAACTGTCAGTTCCGCCACTTATGGAAGTCATGTCAGCTCTGGTTTTAGCCTTTATATTCGGGTTGGGCATTGCCAGTACTAAAGCTGAAAGTTTGAAAAAACTGTCGGATCAAGGCCGCGACATTATCGAGCTGCTGTTGGTTAAAGTTATTATTCCATTACTGCCGCTGTATATTGCCGGTATCTTTACAGAAATGGCCGTTGCCGGCACGGTGTTTAATACCCTGAAAACATTTGGTGTCATTCTGATACTTGCCGTTGCCCTGCACTGGGTTTACATCACCTCTATGTACATTATGGCGGGTATAAAAACCGGTCGTTCGCCACTGTTTTTAATTAAAAACATGCTGCCAGCCTATTTCACCGCGTTAGGTACTATGTCCAGTGCTGCAACTATTCCTGTTACCTTACAAAGCGTGCGTAAAAACAAAGTCGATAATGACGTAGCCAACTTTACCGTGCCACTTTGCGCTACCGTTCACTTAGCTGGCTCCACCATTACCATTGTTAGCTGTGCGGTCGCGGTTATGGTGCTGCATAATTCTCTGGCCATTCCCGGTTTCTTTACCATGCTGCCGTTTATTTTAATGCTTGGCATTGTCATGTTAGCCGCACCAGGTGTGCCCGGCGGCGCCGTTATGTCGGCAGTTGGCTTATTAGGTTCAATGCTGGGGTTCGGCGAAACTGCTATCGCCTTAATGATAGCCCTGTACATGGCACAAGACAGCTTCGGTACCGCCTGTAATATTACGGGTGATGGTGCTATTGCTATGTTTGTGGATAGTTCGAAAGAGAGTTAGCAAACGAAGGTTCAGAACATTGAGTCGCTGGTGCGTATTAAACCCAATTTAAACGTACTAGCGATTAAAACTTGGAGCGGGAAACGAGATTCGAACTCGCGACCCCAACCTTGGCAAGGTTGTGCTCTACCAGCTGAGCTATTCCCGCGTATTGATACTTCTGGTGGAAAGTCTGACGTTGGAGCGGGAAACGAGATTCGAACTCGCGACCCCAACCTTGGCAAGGTTGTGCTCTACCAGCTGAGCTATTCCCGCTTCGTCAGTGCGGCGTGTATTCTACTGATACCACCGATAAGGTCAATAGTTTTCGCGCCGCAATTGGTTTATTTGCTGAAAAAATGCTCTCGATAGTGCTGTAATTCTGCAATAGACTCACGAATATCCGCTAAAGCCTCATGCGCACCTGACTTTTTAAAGCTATTAGCAACTTCCGGGTTCCAGCGTTTGGCCAGCTCTTTTAATGTGCTGACGTCTAAGTTCCGGTAATGGAAAAAAGCTTCCAGTTCAGGCATATGCTTTGCCAGAAAACGGCGATCCTGACAGATACTGTTACCGCACATTGGCGATACGCCAGCGTCAATGTACTGCTTTAAAAACTCAATCGTCTCTGCAGCCGCTTTACGCTCGTCGTGCTGACTCTCCTTTACCCGCTCAACGAGACCTGAGCCGGTGTGCGTTTTCACATTCCAGTCGTCCATTCTGTCCAGGTGCTTTTGCGGCTGATGAACCGCAATAACAGGCCCTTCGGCCAGAGTATTTAACTGGGCATCGGTGACTATGGTAGCCACTTCAATAATATGATTCTCATCAGGCTCCAGACCTGTCATTTCAAGGTCAATCCAAATTAAGCGTTGTTTCTTATTGTCCTCGGTCATTACCCTGCTCTCTCAATACAATTTGTTGTATGATAGCGTCATTTCTAGCACGACAACAGGTTAACGGGCTTGGTAAAACGCAGACGTCTTAATAAAGGTCAGCAACGGCAAGTATCAGTCAATCAGAAAAAACGACTGAAAAACACCGATATAGAATGGACTGACAGCCAGCTTAATGCACCGGAACCCGGTCGCGTTATAAGCCGCTTTGGCCAACATGCCGATATCCGTGACGAGCAGGGAAATACCTATCGCTGCCATATTCGCCGAGTCATCAGTAGTCTGGTCTGTGGCGACAGTGTTTTATGGTCCAGATCTTCGGTTGAGCAACAAGGCATGCAGGGCGTAGTGGTTGCTGTTCAGGAGCGCGACAGCTTGCTTTCGCGCCCCGACTACTACGACGGTCTTAAACCGGTTGCCTCTAATATTGATCAAATCTTTATTATCTCGAGCGTATTGCCAAGCTTCTCCTCTCCGATTATCGATCGCTACTTAGTCGCCTGCGAAGACATTGGCATAGAACCGGTTATTGTCCTGAATAAAGCCGATTTACTGCCGGAAATAGACGAAGACGAGCGCAACCATATCCAGCAGCGCTTAAAAGACTACGAGAGTATTGGCTATAAAGTCCTTAACGTCAGCAGTGCGACTCAGGATGGTCTGGATGCCCTGCAGGACATGCTGAAAGACAGTATTTCTATTGTGGTTGGGCAGTCCGGGGTGGGTAAATCCTCGCTGGTCAATCAACTATTACCTGAGGTGAACGCAGAAACGAATTTAGTGTCCGATAATTCAGGATTAGGGCAGCACACAACCACCGTTGCTACTTGGTATGATTTAAAGCAAGGCGGAGCACTGATTGACTCTCCCGGAATTCGGGAGTTTTCATTATGGCATCTGGAACCCGAGCGAATCGCTCGTTGCTATGTGGACTTTCGCGACTATTTAGGCGGCTGTAAATTCCGTGACTGCAAACATGCAGACGACCCGGGTTGTGCATTACAGGAAGCTGTCAGCAACAATCAATTGCATGACTGGCGTCTTTCTAATTATCATCGCATTATTGAGACTATGAAAACACAAAAGCCCAGTCGGGCAATTCGAGGTAAATAACTGTGGCTAAGACCGATAAAGTCAAAATATTCTTCCAGCATGTCATGCCTAAGCATTTAATTTCCCGCTTAATAGGAAAGTTTGCTGCGGCGCGTGCCGGATGGTTTACTCAGCTGTTTATCCGTTGGTTTATCCGACAGTATAAAATTGATATGAGTGAAGCCATTGAAGAATCGCCAAAAGCTTATAAAACCTTTAATGCGTTTTTTACCCGCCATTTAAAACCTGAGCTCAGACCCTTAGAGGCCAGCGAAAGCGAGCTCGCTCATCCGGTCGATGGTGCTGTCAGCCAATTGGGCGACATTGAAAACGGGCGTATTTTTCAGGCCAAAGGCCACGATTATTCGTTACAGGAATTGCTGGGAGGCAACGAAGAAGACGCGAAACCTTTCGTTGACGGTAAATTCGCGACTATTTATTTGGCGCCGAAAGACTACCATCGTATTCATATGCCCTGCGACGGCGTGCTGAAAAAAATGATTTATGTGCCAGGTGACCTGTACTCCGTTAACCCGTTAACGGCGGCTAATGTCCCTAACCTTTTTGCCCGAAATGAGCGCGTGGTTGCCATTTTTGATACCGAAGTTGGCCCCATGTCATTAGTATTGGTTGGCGCTACAATTGTTGCCAGTATCGGTACTGTATGGTCTGGTACCATAACGCCTCCTACCGGCGGGCGTATTCAAAGTTGGTCATATCCAACCTCGGGGCACTCTGCGATACACCTTAAAAAAGGTGAGGAAATGGGTCACTTTAAACTGGGCTCGACCGTTGTGTTGACCTTTGCTAAAGACGCCATTGAGTTTAACGACGAACTTAAACCTCTGTCAGTGACCCGTATGGGTGAAGTCATGGCAGAAATAAAAGAGAGCGACGATTGATTTTATGGGCTCACCGAGGAGCCAGTTATGAGGCTCCGGAAAACACGCTCGCCGCGTTCTCGCGCGCAATGGACAGCGGAGTGCATGGCATAGAGCTGGATGTTTACGCCATTGACGGTGAGCGTTTTGTCTTTCACGACCGGTATTTAGAACGCCTGACCGCCACCCCGGGCAGATTAAAAGATTTAACCGCAGAGCAAATTCGGCATCTGAAAGTCTTCGGTCAGCAGTCTATACCCACGCTGCGAGAAGCTTTAGCTCATATTAACGGACATTGTCATGTCAACATCGAGCTTAAAGGCGATGTGCCGACCAAAGAGCTGTTACTGGACGTTGATTACGCTCTGCAGAACTCGAATTTTAAGCCCGAGCAACTGCTGGTTTCGTCTTTTAACCACCATTGGTTACAACGCCTTAAAAAGCGTCGTCCCAGCATTAAAATTGGAGCGTTAAGTGCCAGTTGCCCTTTGAGTTATTGCTACTTCGCTGAAGAACTCAAAGCCTTCTCAGCTCATTTCGCTGTCGACTTTGTGACACCTGAGTTAGTCGCAGATGGTCATCGCCGGGGCTTACAAGTTTATGTCTATACTGTGGATGGTCAGCACGACATTGAAGAACTGCACGCAATGGGAGTCGACGGTATTTTTACCAATCACCCTAGTTATGCACACAACGTCGTTGCCGGCCTGACCACTGCCGGCAACGAACCTATTCTGCACTATTAGCACCGCAGACCATCAACTATGATGGTCTGGATACTCTTCCTGTAAAGATTCCAGTTTACGCGTGATAGCCATTGGTGAGCTGGTATTCTTCGCCAGAGCGATATACAGAGCAGGAATAACAAATAACGTCAAAAATGCTGACACTGCAACCCCGGCAAAAATAACCGTACCAATGACCATACGGCTTTCAGCTCCCGGCCCAGAACCGAGGATAAGTGGCACGGAACTCATTAGAGTTGTGAACGCCGTCATCACAATCGGTCGTAAACGCTGTTGCGCAGCTTTAAGCACAGCTTCTTTGAACTCCACTCCTGAATCACGCAACTGATTCGCAAATTCAACAATAAGAATACCATTTTTCGCTGCCAGACCAATGAGCATTACTATGCCTATCTGACTGTATATATTGATGCTCATTCCGGCCAGATACAGCGCCATTAAAGCCCCAACTATAGCCATAGGTACCGCCAGCATAATGACCAACGGATGAATAAAGCTTTCAAACTGCGCAGCCAGAACCAGGAAGGTAATGACCAATGCCAACCCAAAAACAAAGACAATTGAACTACCACTCTCTTTGTACAGTTGAGACTCGCCTTTATAGTCAATTGAAACATCTTCCGGCAGTTTTTCCTGCACCACGCCTTCCAAATAACTCAACGCTTCACCCAGTGAATATCCCTCAGCCAGATTCGCTTCAATGGTGACACTGCGCATACGGTTGTATCGGTTAAGTCGGGCTGAAGTGGCCTGCTCAGTAATGGTTACGAGGTTAGAAAGCGGAATCAATTCGTCACTTTTACGCGAACGTACATAGATATTATCTATGGCGCTGGGGCTACGGTAATCGGCTTTTTCGCCCTCCAGCATCACGTCATACTCTTCACCGCGATCAAGGTAGGTTGTCACTCGTCTTTGGCCTAATACAGACTGCAGGGTGATACCTATATCCTGCACTGAAACTCCTAAATCAGCCGCGCTGGCTTCATCCACCTGAATCAGTAATTGTGGCAAAGTTTCTTTATAGTCACTGTCCAGATCCTGTAAACCCGGGTTGGTAGAAGCTTCCTCAATAACAATGTCACGAAATTCAGCTAAGCGCTCGTAGGTATTCCCCTGCAACACGAATTCGACCGGACGCCCGCCTCCGCCGCTAATACCACTCCGCATAAAAGCGAACGCCTGAACGCCGACAACCGAATCCAACTGAGAGCGCATTTCTTCCATAAGATCAAAACTTGACCAGTCACGCTCGTCAAAGGGAACGGCACCAACGATAGCAATACCGGCGCTACCACCCCAACCGGGAGCACGAACAATCAAACGGTCAATCTTGCCTTCATCAATATAAGGCAAAAGAATCTGTTCTATTTCGTCCATATGTCTGGAGCTGGACTCGAAACTTGCGCCTTCGGCACTGCGCACCTGAATGTAAAAAGTACCGCGGTCTTCAGGTGGCGCGAATTCTTGTGGAATAAAGCTGAATAAACCAAACGCAACAACGCCCGACATCACCACCAACACGATTGCCATCATAGGGCGCTTCACGCTTTTCTCAAGCACGCCACGGTAACCTTGTTCCAGCCAGTTGAAAGTCGCATCAAAAGCTTTACCAAATTTACTGGTACGCTCTTTTTTACTCAGTATTTTAGAGCTCAGCATTGGCGTTAACGTCAGTGCAGCAATACTGGAGAAAGCAACAGCAGCGGCTATGGCAAGGGCAAACTCCGTAAAAAGCTTACCGATATTTCCGTCTAAGAAAGCCAACGGTACAAATACCGAAATCAGTACCAGGGTTGTCGCAATAACCGCAAAGCCCACTTCTCTGGTTCCACGATAAGCAGCCAGAACCGGAGGCTCTCCCTCTTCTATACGGCGGTATATGTTTTCCAGCACGACAATAGAGTCATCAACCACCAGTCCAATAGCCAGTACCAGCGCCAACAAGGTTAACAAGTTTATGGAAAAGCCCAGTGCGAATAGCACCATGTAGGACGCAATAATCGCCACAGGCACCGTCAGCGCAGGAACAATAGTTGCCCTTATATTTCCTAAAAACAGGTAAATAACGACAATAACCAGTGCCATCGCCACAGCCAGAGTATTATAAACTTCGTCAACTGAGCCCTGAATAAATATCGACGAGTCATAGCTGGGTGCCAGATACATGGTTTCAGGCAGGGTTTCCTGAATTTTTTTCATTTCCCGGTGAACGTTCTTCACCACATCCAGGGTGTTGCCCTTCGACTGTTTAATGACACCAACACCAACCATGTTAACGCCATTACCCCGGAAGTCGGTTTTGTCATCTTCGGCACCCAGTTCTACCCGGGCCACTTCACCTAACCGGACTAAGTAACCGTCGTCGCCCTGTCGTATCACCAGGTTTTTAAAGTCTTCCGGCGATAAATACGCGCGTGCCATACGAACCGAGAATTCTCTGTCGGTTGACTCAACTTCACCTGCCGGAAGCTCAACGTTTTCTTCTCGCAAACGGCTAACAATATCGGTTACCGTCACCTGCCGTGCCGCCATAGCATCACGGTCCAGCCATACACGCATGGCGTAACGGCGGTCACCACCAATGACTACCCGTGCGACACCGTCGGCAACTGACAGACGGTCTACGATGTATCGCTCCGCGTAGTCAGTTAGCTCCAGAATCGACATGCTCTCGCTGCGAAGGTTATACCAGACAATGGTACTCTCATCGCTTGAGGCCTTTGAAACTTCAGGGGGGTCAGCTTCTTCCGGCAGGTTATCAAGTACCCGGGACACCCGCTCACGAACGTCGTTAGAAGCGGCATCAATGTCGCGAGTCAGATTAAACTCTATACTGATACTGGAGCGCCCGTTGCGGCTGCTAGAGCTAATGTTTTTAATGCCTTCTATGCCACTAATACGGTCTTCGACTAACTGCGTGACCTGAGTTTCTACAACTTCGGCAGAGGCGCCGGGGTAGTCTGTATCAATAGTAACTATAGGACGATCAATATCCGGATATTCTCGCAACGGCAGCATGGTAAAAGCTACAATACCGAAAACCACCAGCAGAATATTCAGTACGGTTGCAAAAACCGGACGTTTTACAGAAAGGTCTGACAACAACATAATTTAACCTCCCTGCACAGAAACGGGTACACCGTCACGAAGGCGAACAATACCTTCTATAATAACTTCTTCTCCGGGTTTAAGGCCGCCTGTAATTTCCACAATACCGGGCTTACGTCGACCAATAGTGACTTCTTTTTGGCGCGCGCGATTATCCGGTGTTAACACATACACATATTGTCTGTTTTGAATGGGAATAAGCGCTTTTTCCGGCAACAAAAGAGCTTCATCAATGCTCCGTAGCAAAGTAATTTGCAAAAGCATTCCCGGACGCAGACGTTCATCATCATTGTTAATTTTTGCACGGACTTTTACTGACCGCGTTACCGGGTCCACACGAGAATCAATGCTGGAAATACGCCCAATAAACTGTTCGCCCGGATATGCACGGCTGCGGGCAATCACTTCCTGATCTACGGCAATACTAGCGAAATAACGTTCAGGAACGCTGAAGTCCACTTTAATAGGTTTGATATCATCAAGCGTTGTAAACACATCCCCCGGACTGACCAGAGAACCGGCGCTTATTTCACGAATACCGACACGACCTGAAAATGGCGCATAAATCTTCATTTCTTTTAAAGTTGCTTCCGCAACTTCTAAATCGGCCTGGAGCCCATTTACCCGAACTTGTTGCTCATTAAGTTGTTGTTGTGAGGCTGCATTACCACGACGCAATTCGGTTATTCGTTCCAGCTGGCGTTTTGCTTCGTCTAAACTAAATTTGAGTTGTTGCACACGAGCTACTTCTATACGCGCATTTAACTCAGCCAGCAGTTGTCCCTGCTCAACTAAGTCACCGCTTTCAAAATAGATTTTTTCAACAACGTCCTGAGTTTGCGCGGTAATACGAACCGTTTCATTGGCCATGGCGGTGCCTAACGCTTCAATAGTATCGCGGAACTCACTAATTTCAGCGGTCTGAGTTTTAACCGGAACCGACTGTTCCTTTCCCTCTTCAACCTTAGTTTCAGGCGGAAACCCAAACAAATACACAGTTGCCGCAGTCAGGACAACGACAACAATAGTAATGGGATTAATCCAGGAACGTTTCGCCATGCTTACCTCTAGGTTCTTTTTACAACGGTTTTAACATGGACTATTGTACGCAAAACACCGCCTAAAGGCGGTGCACTTAACGAGGATTCTGGCGGTTTAATCGCAAATTCAATCGTTTGAATGAAACGCGGGGCTGTATTTGTGAATAGCTTCAATAAAAGCAGCAGCATGCTCCGGATCTACTTCGGGGTGAATTCCATGCCCCAAATTGAACACATGGCCAGTACCTGAACCATAGCTTTGTAATATGCTTTGTACTTCTTCCTCAATCCGCGCTGGTTTCGCATACAGTACGCTAGGGTCCATAT
>Ga0208813_1000383_pt1 | contig 35482 bp, 33 predicted proteins | sample MalvireepMed_904_FD_184250 | JGI IMG/M metagenome (GOLD analysis project Ga0208813, IMG submission 184250) | Marine viral communities from the Global Malaspina Expedition - Malaspina viral metaG DeepMed_904 (SPAdes) (version 2) | ecosystem: Environmental > Aquatic > Marine > Oceanic | place... | reverse complement strand
CCCTTGCCCCCCCTCCCGTATCTGCCGTTACAAACTTGTCTAGACCCTTAAATAAGCCTACCACCGCTTTAGCTTGTCTCAGTTGTCCTTCATCTGTAGCTAATAGTCTCTGTTCTCTTCTTGCGTCCACCTGTTTAAAAAGCCTTTCCAGAGAACGCAAGAATCTATCATTTTGAGTTTCAATTACCCCACTAAATATTTTAACATCCTGTCGAGCCAAAAGCTCTTCAAACTGTGCAATTTCGATTGGCTGATCCAGAAGGTCTCTGATCTTAGTAAGTAATTTTACTTCTTCCGTAGTTGAACCCACAATAGCGCTAGCCTGCTCGACAGTTATCCCGCCGGGGACTATCTTGTTAAGCTCAGTGACCATTGCAAGACGTTCTGCCTGTTGGCCGGTAGCCTGCGGTCTCTTTATCAGAGTGAAAATCCCTTTAACTTCTTTGAATACCGCACCTTGGGCTTTTAATGTCTCTCTTACCTCTTTCTCTTGGATGTTACCCAATTGAAGCAATTGTAATCCGAAGTCGTTTAGCTCTCCAAAAATTGGAACTTCGCCCAGAGATTGGAAGGTCTGTCGTCCCACGCCCCTTCTACTTTGCGGTATCCCTGATAATCCACCTACGTTAGCTTGCCCAAGCCTTCCTCTAAATTGACCACCCTTCCCTCTTTGCGTGCCTTCTGCTATCTGTCCAAGCGCGGATACTGTATTGTTTTGTATCGTTTTAGTAATCCTTAAGGCTGTTGCACCCTCCCTGCGTTGCTTGTCACTTCCAAAAACTAAGTTCGACAAAAAGTCTCGTTTTTGCTTTCCTACACCTGATTCTTTAGCTCGCTTCTTCTCTAAGATGGCAACTTCTTTACTGGTATCTCCTAGCTCCTTCAACGCTGCTGATGCACGCTTAAGTTGTGCGATTTGTTCAACTGTACGGTCTCGTATAGCTTTGGACTTCTCATCATTGTTTGACAAAGATACTTGGTTTGCGTCTATCTGTTCTCTAAGATTCTTATATCGGTTTATTAAGGAAGCTACCGACATCTCAATCGGTTTATTATCGGTAGTGGTTTGTTTTCCAAGTAGCTTTCTAGCCCTTTCTACTCTACGATTCGTTAATTCTTCCAGAGTCCGCTCTCTGCCAGAAAGCTTAGCCAATTTTTCCGATCTCGCATCTTCCAAATCCAAAACTGCTTTCTGTTTCTCAGTAACATTACTTTCTAGCTCAATCCGTTTCGCAAATAACTGCTGCAAAACTTGGTTATGTTTGTTCTGGAGATTGGCAGCTTCCTGCTGGGCTTCGAATGTACCTTGAAGAGCCTCTCCAAGTTCCTTAGCGGCGAGTTCAGGTCTATTTGTAAATTGCTTACGTTTACTATCGACACCTAACATTTGCAAAATTTTTACTTCCAATTGTCGTTTAATAACCGTCGATTCTTTACCTAGATTAAGCCCTTTTAGTACTTTGGTTGCAAAATCTTCTTTTCCAAGTTTATCAACATCTCCACTAACTGCGCGGATAGCATTAGGTAAGTTCGCAATTGCGTTAGCGGCTGCTTTAGTGTTATTTGTTAGCTTGTTAACAAAATCTTCTTTTAGCCCTGATCGTTTTAAGAAGTTGGCATTACGCTCAACCTCTTTATTGAACACCTTCATGTCTAATATGTCTTCTGGCTTCTTTGTTATCTCTGTAAGTTGCGCTATTGCTGGAGAAGTAAATCTGTCTCCAAGCTGTCCAAGTCCCGACGCAAAGAAGAGCAGGGTTTCTGTAGTCTTAGAAATATCTTGAGACATCGTTCTTAAAGCACCAGAAACATTAGCAGCGTCTTGAGCAAACTCAGCCGATTCTCTCAAGGCTTTGTTTAGTCTCGCTTGAATAAATGCTGCTTCAGTTGCTTCCGCCGACTGCTTGTGTAAAGCAGCTATATACTCTCTGCTAGATATTCCTTGAGATTTAGCTACTTCATCAATATGTTTCCCAAAGTTACCTACAAAACGTTTTACGACTCCTGCACTTTTTTCTTGTTGAGCAGATAGCAGTTCAGAAGACGATTTAACATCCCCCAAGTTAGTAATAATAAGGTCTTCTGGAATTGCTATATTTTTGATTCTCTTGGCAAAATCTACTTCCAACGCCTTGGTAAATTTTTCTAGTCTATTTTTATCAGCAGTAGCGTCTGTGTGCCCAGTCCCCTTCTGTATTTTCAGATCGTCATTAATTTTACCTATTACTTCCCCTAATTCTTTCTCTCCGCTAATTACTTTGTCTAGATTCTTCTCTATCTCTTGCCCAGCTTTTTTAAACCTCGTTTCCATTACTATTGCTGATGTATCCGCAGCCGTAGTCCAACCAATAATGGCACCAACAGCCGCCCCGAGAGCAGTGACAATCGCCCCACCGACCCAGCCAACAGGCCCTGCTATAGCAGCAAGGAGTGCGATACCCCCGACGATACCCGCACCTGAAACAGCCCCGGCTTTCTTTTTCTCAGTGTCTTGTTCCGCCACCCTTCTCTGTAATTCTTTTTCAGTCTTAGATTCCATAACGGCTTTGGCAGCCGCTGCATCTGCTGCTGCCGACATTGCCCGACCAAGCTGCCACGCAGCAAAGGCAGCAGCAATTACAGCCGGGGCAAATGACTTAAACGCACTAGCGTTATTCTCACTCACCTTCAAGAAGGTTGCTGCTTTCGTAATCGCATTTTCAGCTATTTTCGATCCTATCAGCATTGTAGTAACAGCCAACAGGGTGCCAAACGTTGTAATAATAGAAGTCAATGACGTAACAAATTTACCCGTCGCACTATCGACATCGACAAAGCTTTGAACAGTTGCTGATATAGCAGAAGCAAGAAAAAGCGTAGAAGTAATATCTACACCCCTTTTAACTCCCCTTTGCCCCGCACCCGTGGCCGGATCGGCCTTTTTACGCTCTGCTTCTAATTTCTTATTGCTTCCGGCAAGCAGTCTTTCGCTAGTAATGGTTTTCCTGCTAGTTTCCGTACCGTCTTTTCTTGCTCTAGCCTCTTTCTTTATCTGTGTCACTAGTTTGCTTGCTTCTCTATTTATATCCTCTTCGGTAAATACTAGCTCACCGCTAGCATCCGTCAACTCTCTCATTTCTTGAGCTACTTTATCGAACTCGTTTCCGAGAGTGTCGAGTTTTTTCCGGGTGTTTGAGAAGACATCGCTGGTTTTCTCCACCTTTTGGCCTAACTTTTGGGCTTCGAGTAGTCTGGCTTGCATCGGGGTTCTTGTCGGGGGTGGACTTGCGTAGCGATGTTTACCGCCGCTAACGACACCGCCACCAGCATACCTATTAATAGCGCCAAGGTTACTGTAACCATAAGCTCCAGCAGATTTTTTATTAATTACAAACTCACCGGGGGTCAACAAGGCTGGTACGGTATCGCCACCACCACCACCAATCGCTCCCCCTTTCGCTTTTTTAGTCCTTTTAGTACCCGCAAATCCTAATTCCCGTCCTCTTCTAGAGTTCTTGAAATCTTTAAGTTTTTTTCTCATACCTCCCCTGCTTACTGTGGGATCGTCTCTATACAATTGTACAGTCATCTCCTTAAGCAGGATATTTTCTGCGGCTGCTGTCATTTTTCCTATTTTTCTATTGCCTATCAACTTCTGCCGAAGGGCCTTACCGCCTACTTCTGAGAACAAACGTGATGAGCTACCCGTGCGGCTTTTAGCTTCTATCCAACCACTGCCCATTTTTCCATCAAATGGCTTGCTCCCACCTGTATCACTCGATTTCTCCATCTTTTTATCGCCAATAAGTATTTCTTCGTATGCCCTTCCACGAGTACGAATATTCCCATAGGCAAATTCCTGAGCCAACTTTGCTTTCTTTTTAGACTGAATACTGCCTATCGCTACATCTGCATTGTATGGCGTATTAGTAAACCTAAACCTTACGCTATCATTTGGATTAAATACGTGCTCTGCTGCATTAAAAAGGGCATCTGCACTCTTACCATGCTGTTTTTTATCCGGGGTACGAACACTTCTCTGCACAGTAGCCGATTTAAACCCCTGTACCTTGCCGCCTACAGGAACAACCCTCCCGCCACCCGCATACCTATTAATCCCTTGCAGGGCACCGGCGCCAACAGAACTAACGCCCCTTCTAGAAACTACAAACTCACCCGGTTCCAACATTGCAGGCACAGTATCTCTGTTGCCTTTACCGGGAACGAAACCCCCTTTACTAAACCCAAACACTCCGGGTATAGCGCCCCCTCTTGGTCTATTACCTCTTCCTGCTCTTCCCCCGACAAAGCTAGCAACACCCGCGCCTAATTTGATAGCCGACATCGCAAGTAAAAGAGGTATAAGAGGTTTAATGGCCTTGACAGCATTAAGAAAGGCTTCAGCCATCTTTAAGGCTATATCAATCATTCCCCTGAGAGCCTTGTCTTCTGAAATCTCTCTTATCAATGCCGTAAAAGATTCTTTAGTTTTTGTAAATTGAACAGCTAGGGAAGCTTGTGCAGTTTGAGCGTCTTTCGCTAAAGATCCTCCACCCTTCATTGTAACATTAAGAGCCGATTGAGCTTTGTCGAATTGCTGAATTAATGGGATAACTTTAGATACCTGTCTAAAACCACCAAGCTGTTCAACTATCTGAGAATACCTAACGTCTCTTGGGTCTAAGCCTTTCAACGCAACATTTAATCTTCTAACAGCTTCATAAGGACCAACAAACTTTCCTTCTAAATTCTGTAAATTAACCCCAAACTCTTTTAAGAATCGGATAGTTGAAGGTCTTTGCATCCTAGTGAAAATGGTCCTGAAACCAGTTGCGATAGTTTCTGCCGTTTCTCGCGTGGTGCTTCTCACAGAAGTGAATAACGCAATCAATTCTTCTATTTCGCCACCAGCAGATTTGAATGCTCCACCGGCCCTTCTAATAGCAACACCGATATCACCAGCCTCAACAGCAAACTTACCGGCCACTGCATTAATACGTCCTAGCAATTTTTCTAACTCTTTAGCTTTTATACCAAACTGAGACATCGCAGCGATACTAGTTTCTGCCGTGCTGGTAATGTCATCAAAAGTGGGAGCTAGAGTACTTTTTGCTAGAGCTTCTAAAGCCGACCTAGTTTCCTTAGCGGTTAACCCGGTTTGAGCCAATATACGAGTGGTCTTAATAAGGGATTTAGAGGAAACGCCAAAGCCTACAGCCAATCTGGTAATTTCCCTAGTCAGCCCTCTCAAGTCCTCAATACTTTTTCCAGTTACTTGAGATACTTTAATTAGCTCTCTTTCAAACTTGACCGCCTCACTAGTAGCATTCCTTACGGCATTAGAAAAAGCCACCACAATACGTCTAGCCACATCGTATTTGGCGATATAAACTACAGCCTCACTTAAAGACCTTCCTAGTTTCGTAAAGTCACTACCAGCTTGTTTTGCTGCTTCACCGGCCTTTTTGGTCTGCGTTTCGATACGCTTCAATTGTGCTGCTGATTTACCACTACCCTTAACGTCTACATTAATGGTAGCAGATCCCCCTAACGCCTTATTTATGTCGGAGGCTACCTTGCTCAGGTTTTTAGGAGATTGAAGATTAATCTCGGCGGTTAAAACAAATTTACCTGCCATTGTTTAGGCTCTCTAAAAAAATGGACATACCGGGAGCGTTATAAAATACGCTATCCAGCATGCCCACTAACCGTATTGTTTTTAGCCTTCAGATACTTCTGCTTCTACTTTTTCTGCAACCTTCTTTTTCTTCTTGGGAGCAGCTTTTTTTTCAACCTCTCCCTCATCTTCTGAAATATCACCAGTTACTTCTGGTTCTTCCTCTGTCTCAACGATTGGCTTACCGTCGTCATCTAGAAAGGGAGAAAACTCACTATTGTATTTCCCCTCTTCAGTAACTGGATTACCTTCGGCATCGACAAAATTACCCTCTTCGTCAACGAATCGACCCTCCTCATTTACAAGACGGCCTTCATCGTCCACGAAACTGCCGTCTTTATTTATAAGCCTTAGCTCTTCGTCTGCAAACTTATATTTAACTAGGAACTCGTTCTCTGGCAATCCCTTGTCATAGTTTGGATCAAGCTTATAGAGCTTTTCTGCCAGCTTTCCTGCGGCAGCAGCAACATATGGTTCATCTCCGTTATCTTGATACTCCTCAAGACTGCTAAAAATAGGTTGGTTTTTAGAGTCAATAATACAAACAGAAGCTAAATAATCAAAACTAGCATTGTCTGCCTGACTTTCAGCGGTGTTGGCGTCCATCACACTTCTTTCCGCTATTAATGCTCTAAACTCAAGCCGTGCTTCCTTCATAGAAAAGGCAAGCGCTTTAGCTTCTTCAAGCTTAATACCACCCTTTTGAAGCTTTCGTTCACCCTCGTTGATAGTCTTCAAGACCTTTTCATACTCTTTTTGTTTAGCTTCGTCCCAGACACCCTGTTCTTGAAGGTGGTCATCAAGCTTTTGCTTCAAAATTGCCCCGCTTTCTAAAGCCTGCCTGAAGGACTTTAGGTATTGTAGTTGTGCCCCGTTTTTATCTTTCGCGGTTGGGGGTCGAACCACAACGGTTACCTTATTACCATTAGAATCTTCAGATTCTACAGTTTCTCTTTTTTTCGTGTCATCAGCCATTCGTTCCTCCTTAGTCCATATCTGTTACGGTTTGTTTTACCGGTGCTACCGGAAGTTGAAAAGAATATCTTAACCATTTAATGCTGTATTGTGCAAATTCAGCCTCCAAATTACGCATTTGGTTATTTCCCCTGTCCAAAATTTCTGACCTTACTTCTTCATACAAATCTTTCATATGTTGCTGTTCCGGGGCTAAATCGCCATCCGTGTCTTTCCCCCATAAAAATCCAAACTTGTCTTCTATAGTACTCAGGGCACCAATCATAGTAGTCTGAATTTTTTTCTTTCCTATCTTTAATAGCCTGTCTTTAGAAGAGTCTAAATACCTATCTTGTTTTACACGCTTAAAATCCTCAGACTGCCTCACTAGATCCTGAAAGTTATCATCCATTATTTATTTCCTTTTAGAGTTGTAGATTGCTGTCTAGCCGCCTGCATTTGTATTTCACGTTTAACATCTCCAAAGTTCTGATATTTAACTTCGCCTTGCTCTTCAACTTGTTCCCTTCTACTTTTTACAATTCCTTTGGAGATTGGGTCATTAAGTTCATACACGCTTTTGGCATCGTCTGTCATTACAAAAATTTCATTTGCGTTACCCATATCTGCACCTGTTATATCATCCATTCCCGCTTCTTTAGTCTGCTGTTCTCTCTTTTTTCTTTGCACTATAAACCAGCCGTCCAACGCATCGTCGTCGTCTATTACACTATCTGAGGGACAATCCATAGATTCATAAACATTATCATACATTGAAGAATAGGTTATTAAAGTCTTTTGATCTACACTCATTTCAAATCCACTTTTGTTAAAAATTTTTCCTTCGATTTTAGAAGAGGACCAAATATGTCTATATTCTGGACTTTTTGCGATTTCTCTTAAGTTCTTATCTGATATTTGTTCTTGTTGATAAAAATGTGTCAAACCAGAAACATCTTCATCAATCCAATCATAGGGAGAACCGTCTATATAACGAGTGGTATTTTTAACAATCCATTTAGTTTGTTCAGCAGTAGCATAGCCTTCGCATGTAACAAATGAATACGAATGTTTTCGTTTAAACAGTTCTCCTAATTTTTCTTCTGCTCTTCGTAGATTTTTTCTTATGTTCGACTGTAGTTCTTTTTTAAATCCCGCTTTAAATATACCAACTTTTAATTTTTCAATATCTTCTTGTATGGTCTTCAAAATTCGCTCATGTCTATTATTCCAAAAATTATTCTCGTAAAGAATATTAAACATGTCCTCTTCGGTAAATACATTATTAATAATAGCTAAATTATAGGCTTCTTGATAAGCCATATGAGATTTGTATTTCTCAGTTACTGTCGGGGAATGAATATGTAAATCATAACCGGCATTTGATTTATAAACCAAATACCCCGCGTATATCCTAGCTATAAAAAATTCCCGCTCATAAGGTTTCATTTGAGACGCTTACTAACGGGAATTCTAAATGAGTCATCTTCATGGTCCTTTTCCTTTTCCAATACAATTCCCTATAGAGTTAAAAAAGTCAGCACGTCCACTTGCCTATCCGTTTTATCAATATTTTGGGCTATCGCAACACGCACTGACTCTTAATTATTTACCGATCACGCGGTGCTTGGCCCGTTAGCGGTGAAACTATTGAATCCTTGATAGCTATATGTAACGGTAGCATTTTCACCACCCGTACTGGCTCCCGTGTAAGTTACACTTTGTAGCTTGTTTTTGGTTCCAAGATCCAGATAGGTGCTATCAGTCAACTCAATAAAGATTCTCTGATTGTTCAAGTTATCTCTGTGACTACCAGCATCAACCAAGTCACCAGAAATTGTAGTTACTTCAATGTCACAACCGATTTCAACTGGGAAGGTGACATATCTGTAGTAAGGAAGCTTGCTGCCCAATTCATTAATAGCTTCTCTACCAAGATCGCCGTTAATGCTGATACTGTTGAGGTGAACAAAATCGTTATTTGCTCCACCCGCAGCATTCGCAGTAACGCCAAAAATGTCATCTGGAAGAATGCTGGCTGTCAGGTTAACGTTTTCACGTCTTTGAATGCCATCAGCGCCGGGCACGTCTTCTGAACCAATATCACCAAAATTGTTTGTGACAGCAGTGCCGTGAACGGCAGAGATATGATCAAGACGATTAGCGTCTTCAGCCGCGCCCCCGGCGGCTCCTCCGTGACCTGTCCCTCGATGCTTAGCGCCGGATTTCCACAACTTGTCGTTTCCAACAAGGGTTATGGATTCTGTACAGTTACCCTCGTTTGGAAGCGTGTAGCTGAATGAAGAAACATACATGCCAGAACAATAACAAATCATTCCGTGCTTGTTAACAGAGTCATCTACCTCATCTGAGATCAGGAAATACACGTCTTTTCTAGCGTTGGCCTCATTCACCATGTGAACGTTTCCGCCGGTGCCCCCTAGCGTAGCTAGATCGTAAAGTAGGTAACTGCCATCCAGTACCTTTTCTATAGTTATTTCGATATCGGGAACTTCTTCTACGTTTTCGTAGATTCCAATTTGACCTAATTCGAATACTTGTTCAAGGTTAAAAGTTGTTGTAACACCCACGCTCTGTACACCATACGCCACTTGGCAGTCGGTTCCCCCGCCAGCATGCGCGTTATCGACTTCCTGACCGTGAACACAGAACGATACGGATGTACAAGCCCAAAAAACTCTTCTATTGTCATTTGCTGCTAGTGCCATTTGTTTTCTCTCCTTTGCGAAAGGCTATTTGCTATGGTATTATACACCAAAAAACTATATTCCCGGTAAAATTACCTCGGTTGAAGTTCTTACTACACCATGGTATAAATTAGGGTTTATAGCGGATACCGCAGTAATATTTGTATCCTTGAGTCTTACATGACCAGATCGCGTATGGGGGTTAAAATCGTACCCCCCATCCGCGCTAGGTGCCACTAATTCTGGATATCTCAAGGAGTTGGATTTAGGAGATCCTCTCCAGTCTAAGGGATAAGCGTCATTCCTCCCTATTCTGTCTGGGTCAAACAAGGTAATTTTTCTATCCTTCTGAAGTGAGACTATGTCTAACATTTTGTCTCTAGTAAACTCTGTTTCCGCCAAAACATGAAACAGAATATCGGTAGTGACATATTGTCCCCCACCCAATTGAAACGGGGTCATCTCTCGCTTGGTAACCATTTCTATAGCTATGGTCGGTAATTGTAAGCGGGTTTCAGTAAGTTGCGACCAGTCTCCAGAACCGGTGAAGTTAAAATCTCGATCTGCTCTTTGAGAACGGTATTGCACTTCTCTGAAAAATGGATGATTAGCTCTGGTTACATTGATCCATTTGTAACTAAATTCTGCTTGTACATCACTACTTGTCGATATTGCTGTGTCAAATATAACCCGCCCTCTGGGGTGATCTATGTGATGGGCATATGGGCCAACCCCGGAAGCTGGTCTAAATTCACCACCAACAAAAACCCCAGAAACTCCGGGGAGTCTCTTGGACAGGGGATATGTAGCATCTTCTAATTGCTTTTGTATCACTTTTGGCTGTCTATTGAACGACAAGCCGCTCTGCCATACCCAATTTGACCTAAATCCCTCCCACACCTGACCACTGTTATATCTTGGGTCATCCACCAATCTTAACTTGTGTTTACTTCCTCCGTAATGTCCCGAAGACGGAATGGAAATATTAAAAAAGTTTCCCTTTTCTAGTAATCCCCAGTCAAAAAATTCCACTAGGTTGTCTTGTATAACGGTAGTAATCGTAGAGTCGCCTACGTCACCGAAGCCTTTTAATTCGTTTTCACCGTGTGGCATTATCGTTTCCCTAGGATAGACAGAATAACTTTTTCTATCTTTGACTCTGTAACTTTATTGTCAATCGCTCTAGTTATAAAATTATCTGAGGGGTTGCCCGCATATCCCGGCGGAACCCTTGAAAGTCCTGATGAGACCCCCCAAGATGATCCTTCATTCTCGACCATTCTTGCCCCTCCGCTTCTAGAGCCGTCAAAAGACCCGTACTCGATATCGTAATCAAAAACCACAAAACCGTCACCGTATTTTAATAGGAGATCATTAACAGAAGGAGGAATGCCTTCTGTTTTCCACGGGACTGATATTTTGGGGATATTTTCAAATGAGTTTGGTTGTACGGTGATTACCAAACCTCCGCTAGCGTTTTTCCCGGTGAGTCTAATCGGTTTTAATTCGACATTTACACTTTCGGATACTCCCCCCGCAAAAATTTCCACGGCGTTTGTAGCTTGACTAGAAGTTAATCCAAAATCCCACCGCAAAACCCCCTCTCTTAGAGATCTCATCTCTTCAGAGCCTATAATTGCGCTATAAATAATTTCTCTTGTTCCTTCTTGAACTGGTTTCACGGCGTTTTTAAATATTGGCTCAACTATTTTAACTAGTTCTCGTAGAATAAGAACTTCTATCTGCTTTTGACTTTCGACTAGAGATATAGAAACTTTGCCCGCCATCAAACCGTCTCCCAAAATATCACAACATACTGTACCGGGTTTTGTTTAAACCCCTGAACAAAAGGCTCGGCAAGTCTTTTATATCTCACTTGATTATATCCGCCTATGTCAACTAGTAGCTCTTTAGCTTTGGTTAGCTTGGTATAATCAGACATGTATCCAACGGTTTGGATAACATTGTTAGGAGTATCTACTTGGATACCAACATCGACCCAGTCCCTTTTTCTGTGATAAATTCTAAGCTGAACGGATTCCTTAGCGTCTATCAGTTTAAAACCTTCACCATTACATAAAGGACAAATAGATCCTCTATCAAATGGCGTGGGTCCACCAGTCCTGTAGAAGTTGGAAGACCTTCCTCCCATAGTATTAGTTATGCAATTGCCACACCGCTCTTTTTTCTCTGGATAAACCAAAGTTGCGGTTTTTTCAAAAAGCTTGATAGCTTCATTGAATTTAGAAAAAGCGGTGGGTGGTAAATTGATAGCCATGTATACCGCCTCTGTTACGTGATTGCGTCACCAGTATAATAACGAGGAGCGTCAAAGAAAGCGTCATATCTAGCGTCTAACGTTGCTAAGGCAGTTTTGTCTCTCTCGTCAGTGAAAGGAGCATCGATTGTATAATTTGAACCAACTCTTTCGTTTGCCCCGGCTAACGTTGTGGCCGTACCTCTAGGAGATTGTACCAAAACGTTGCCGTTTTTAACATCGTTGCCACTAATGATTTTCTGAACTATAGCCATTATTTTCTCCCATTAATTACTTTCTAATTGTGAGATTCTTGCATTTGCTGCATCCAACTGTATCTTTAATTCTTGAATTGCTGATAGCATATGAATATTAATCGCATGAGAGTCTAACCCTTTCATGTTTTCAACGATAATTTCTCCAGTATCATGGTCGAGCAAATCTTGCCCAACTTCCACAACACATTCTGGAAATACATCGGCAACTTCTTGTGCAATAAAGTTGTAATGCGTACTACCCTCTTCCAAACTATGACAGTTACAGTATTCATCAATGAAATTAAAACTGACAGGTCTCAAATCCATAATCTTGTCTAGGGCCGCCTCACTGTTTATTGATTCTATATTTTCTTTCACTCTTTCATCTGAAGTAGCGGTCCATAAAGTACTGGTGGGCTTAGCGGCAGAATTGGTACTTAATTCAAGTTGATAGCTTGGAGCAGCAACCCCTATGCCCACTTGACCAGTGTTATCAACTCTTATACCTTCATTTCCACCATCGTTGCTAATCCACCCATCATTCAGAACTAGGTTTCCGCTATTTAACCTTGCCGTATTGAAAATCCCAGAGCCATGAAATGTACTGCTGAGAGCATATACATCAAATTTGTGAAGATTAGCGTCATCACTATCGAATCTAGTAATTCTCAGCTTGGCGCTTGTGTCCGCAGTAGAAGTTCCAGCTTGGATAAATGCGGTGTCGTTTGAAGAAGTGGCAGAAACTCTAGAGCCGAACAATCTCAAAGCGGAAGACCCGCCTGTTGGGTTACCAACAATTAAACCGGTATTATCACCATAAACATGCAGTTTGTCAGTGCCGTTTGAGGCGGCACTATATGGTGAATCTGTACTAATACCAACCCTGCCGACAGAATTAATACTTATGTGACTAGTGGCTAAAGAGCCTGAGTTGTTAATCTTAAGAACATCATTGTTGGTTGGATATCCTATAGAGGACCATCTACCAGCCAAAGTGCCACTTGCGCTAGTTTGCTTACCAATAAATACGGCTGAAGAAGTATTTGCTGCATTCTCTACGCCAAAATGAGCGTTTCCACTCTCCAGAACATGAAGTTTAAAACTGGGGTTCCAGTAGGCAGTGCCGTCGCGGCCCCCGGTGAAAGACCCCGGCGCGTTTACATCGGTGCAACTATCGAAACTTGCAGCGGTAGTAATAGCAGTATTTCCTGCATTGCCCGCTACAGCCTGAGTAAGTTTAACCACGCCGTCTGAAAAACTATAACCACCAGTCGAAAATCTAACACCGGCACTGTCTGCGGCATAAATTGTTCCGTTATGACCGTTGGCGCCCTCGACTACTTGGGCAAGGTTTTCAGCAGCAGCGGCCCTGCTTGCTCCAGCATTGAATTCTGACGTACCACCCGCTGCACTAGCATCGTTCTTAATTGTATAGGTTTTGCTTGTTCCCGCAGAATCTATCAGGGCAATTGTACCACTGTTAACGTCATTAAACTCGGTATCTCCAAAGGTTAATGAAGCGGTAGCTGGACCCTGAACCTTCGGAAAGACTCCAGAAGTACCTACGCCTACATTACCGGTAACTGCGTCCAAGACTAGTTGGTCAGACCTTTTCTTGAAATCGCGTCTAGTGCTCAAGATTAGTCTATTTTTATCACCTTCCCATGCAAACGTTGAGTAGTTTGAACGGTTAGGGTCTGCGGCTCCAGAACCCATAATAATTTGAGAGGGACCATGGGTTGAACCAACAACAAAGGCTGTTCCACTACTTGAAATTTTTCCAAGATCATTGCCTACTACAAGTCTTTCGCTAGGCGATCTATTACCAATTCCAACCTTACCGCCGCTGTCTATAACAAAAGTGGCTTCAGTACCAGCAATTTTGGAATCTCTGTTTCGGTCAAAACCGACAAATAGGTATCCATGACCACTACCTACGGTATGAACCCCTAAACCAAAACCGGCATATAGATCGTTGTATCCGTAAGTTGTAGATCCACCGGCATATTTATTTAGAAGTACGGCAGCCTGATTAGTAGAGCTTGTTTTGGAATCGAACCTAATAGAGTTTCCAGACGCTCTAACATGAAACGGCTCTTCTGGGTGGGCTATACCAAACCCAAACCGGCCTTTAGAATCAACTGTTAATCTTTCAGTAAAGGTATAGCTTGTATCATTCCAGTGTCCTAATTCGAATCTGCTTCCATCTGGAACTGCAATATCTTTAGTAGAACCATCTAATAATAGGTTTAATCCAGAGCCGTGTATCGATTGTAAATATAACGCAGGAGATTTTGTTCCACTTCCGTATATATTTACCTGACCGTTGGATTCAATGGCCATCCGTTGCACCAAATCCGGCCCGCCTGAACTACTAGCTGATCCAGAAGGGGATGTGAAAAAACGTATAGACCCATCATCTTTATTGGTAGTGTCATCCCCTGTTAAGAAACAAATCGCAGCAACATTGTTGTCATTCCACTGACCATATAATTTACCGATAGGCGCGTTGGCCGTGGTAACACTAGCATCTCTAAGATCAATGTCATTCTTAAAATAGTTATCGGTGCCACTCGCCATAATTGGCACGATAGAATCAATAATATGTATAGTATTGTCCCGCAAAATTTTCGCGGTAATACCACCATCGCTATTGTCCGCAAAGGCAGATTCTAGCTGGCTCTTAAGAGATGAATAGGTATATTCGGTCATTATTCAAACCATCCTAATCTACTTGAGAGATTTGTTCTAGACACCGCGTCACTACCCGGAGAGTAGGGCGAAAGTATAGCTTGTCCTGCACTGGTGCCCATTTGATAAGCTAGCTTCGCATGTTCATACCTTGCGCCTAAGTCTTCGTATAGTATCTTTAATCCTTGCACTATACCCCTAAGATCGATAGAAGATGGCCCATCTTTCAAAGAGATAGCATTAAGAGAGTTAGTTTTAATTTCACTGCCCAGCAGCAAATGTGCTGTTTTCAGAGAGACCAAAGTAATAAAGGGGTCGTCTTTGTTGGAAAGCGTAGTGGGATCAGGGGATAAAGAGGAGGAGTCAACATCTACTGTGTATGTTTGCTCAAAATCTATCTCATTTAACATGAGTTGTGTGGCTACCAAAATGGATTCTTCTACTCTGTCGTGAGTAAAGGTGTAGCTAGAAGAATCCAGATCGTTAATCAGATGGCGAACAATCAAGGACATCTCATTTTGCCAAGTCATGGACCACCTCCTTACAGGTTTCTATAAACTTTAAATGAGGTTATATCTGTGTAAAACGTGCCGTCAGAAATTATTACATATGACTGTAATTTATAAGTTCCCGCTTCATCAAGGTCTCCCGATACAGCGTTGTATTTCATCTTGCCGTCAGTACCATCAGAAACAAACGCGGTGCTATATGTTAGTTTTGTTCCAGATGGCTTTTTGATAATAATCTTTTTTGTCGTTGCAGAAGAAATATTAACCGCGCTATCTCCGTCTTTTATAGTGAGAGTAAACAGGGTTCCGACATCATTTACATGTATTTCGTTTGCTGGCATTATCTTTCTCTCACCAAGATTTGTTCTAGTGCTTTGTCTACATATTTGCTGGAAGAGAGGTTTTTATCAACATAAAGATTTGAAGTTAATGATTTATCTGTATATAGAGTCAGTAGTCTTTCTTTGTCAATATAACTAGATAGGTCCACGCCTTTATCGAGATACAAAGTAAATAATACAGTATCTGCTGCTTCAAAGACGCTAGTGAGTACTGCTGAATCAAATCTGCCGCCGCCGCCTAGATTAAACCCGACCTTCCCACTAGTTAATAATACACTTTTTCCAGTAAAATTCGTTTGACTTTGTAAAGTGGCAAGTCCCGCAAAAGTGACATCGCCCAATATTACAGTGCCGTCAGCCGCAATGGTAGCCGTACAATTAAGCTCGTTCTGCCTAATCGTACCGATACCCTTTAATGCGGTTCCCCCAAACTGGAATCCGTAATTAAAGCCGGAATCAAACGGATTGCTCGCAGCTACTATGTCAGTCTGTCCAAGCTTTAAGACCAACCCATCGCTAACAATACTACAGTCGGTTTGTATAGATGCCTTAAAGGACTGAAGCGGCGCGAAAGCATCAACTGTCAATGTGCTGGATAGTGACGCACTGCCAGTTTTGATATCCCCTACCAGATCAGAAATCGGGGCTTCGCTAAACGCATGAAAGCCTAGCATATGATACCCCTACATTCTAGACAAAGGACGGGCCGGAAGAGCCACCATCTTCAATATCTACATTGATTTGATTTAATGCTTCATCGGCAGTATTTTTAGCCTGCTGTACAACCAACTGCGTCTCATAGGATTTTATTGTTCTCTTTACATAGCTCAAAATACAACCCACAGTAAAATCATACTTTAGCTCAGATATTTGTTCATCGGTAAGATCTATTTCGCTTTCATCTTGATCATCTATTGTCATTGTACTTTTCTTGTGTACCACAGCGGTATCCCATGTAGAAGGATTCATTGCTACAAACGCCTCCTCCGCTTTGCCCAGAAGATCATCTGGATAAGTAATCGTTATATTCTTACCGCCAAAATTAGCTGTTATTTCCGCCATTATATTCTCCTATTTTGTTTTAATTACTTCAGACTCTGTTTCAATCCAAGCCCTTACAGAGCGATTATTATCATATCTTTCACTCAAGACTGGGTGAGGATTATCGGGTTGATATACCAACTTTGAAGGTCCAAGTATCTCGATCTTATCAGCTTCAAGTAAAATCACCCCATCTTTTTCAACAATAAATACAGGTTTATTATATTTGTCACGATTGGAAACTATTCTATCTCTATCTACATGAATTGTTGTTATCATTACATACCACCTCCTTCTTCGAGAAGGGTAAGCCAATAATCTGTTCCCCCAACCTTTATCTTAAGAACGTTGGTTCCAGCATTATAATTTTCCGCTGAATTATCTATTACGCCACTCTTAAAATCAACAATTTTATCAGAGTCAATAGCCACCGCAATAGCATTGTTTGTTACAAGCTGCATTGAGTCATTAGAGTTTTTGTATTTGATTCCACCTATGGTTGGTAAAGTGGCATCACCTAGATATATATTTGCGTTGGCGGAAGATTCAGCGATAACTTTTATAGAAGCTTGATTATTGTTGCCAGCGCCGCCAGTTCCCGCAGTAAATGTCCAAGCACAGTTACCGTCCCCATCTGCGCCATCAACAGCAAACGAAGTTGTGTTTGCAGAACTAACAAGCATCGCCTCACCGCCAGTGGTTAGGAGTGTGTTGGGTTCGTCGATGGTCTTGTCGTCACCATGAGCGGCCATGATCACACCAGCGGTTGTGAAGTTGCTTCCGGCAGAAACATCGCCGCTACCACCACCTCCAGAAGCGGCTTCCCAGTCAGCGGTTCCATCGGCCTGCAAGGTAAGAACTTGGCCATCGGCATGCCCGGTGGAGGTGACAATACCAGCCGCCCCAGTGCCCGTGCCTGCTATTACATCGCCAATAGCAATACCGGATATGTCGAGTTCCAGCCCGCCAACTTCATGTTTAAGAACTCCGTCTGAGGCAGTGAATGCGGTAATTGTCGTGGGGTCGGTGGAATTGTCGCCAACTACGATAACACCATCGCCTAAAACTGCTAGCGCCGTAATAGCGCCAGTCCCCGAACCTAATAAAATTCCGCCATCCGTGAGGGTTGAAACTCCAGTGCCACCGTCTGCCACAGGAACATCGGTTCCCCCTGCTCGATAAATAAGGTTCCCTTCTACGTTTAAATCACCCGATGACGCTCTTGCAAGCGTAGTATCCGAAGCATGGCCTAGCTCGATAGCACCAGTAAGTGTGAGAACTCCAGCAGAACTAAGGGTCATGTCATAATTAGTAGCTCCGGGGGCCGCTGATTCAGTAGCCGCCGTTGTAAATACCAGTTCTGTAGCATTATTATCCGCTGCAAAAGTTCCTTCCGACCTAGCAAAAATAGACGCAGAGATTAAAATCGAATCAGTACCGCTAGATTCATTTGGGGCGGCAAAACAAATCTGCCCCAATATATCGTTATTGACGATAGCGGTATCTGCTACGTTTTGTAGCGTTATTGATTGCACCATTTTACGACCTCATAAATTATACAATGTCCCAAACGTCGGCGGCTCTACAAACTACCGTGACACTTTCAAATTGATGATAAAGCACAACGGTTGCTCCACCATCAATAAGACCGTCACCCTCCGCTGTAACAGAAATATTGCCTGAACCACTGTCTACTTTTTTAATGGTGTATGTAGCACCTACAAGTGCAGCAGTCGCTTCTGGCATAGTAGCGGTTCTGTTTGAACCAGCGGTAGTAATTGCGGTATGGCCTTTACTGACTGTTACGTTGGCGCTAGAAACTACTTCAACCGCAGGCTTAAACACAGTACCCTTTATGGTACTCTTGAATATGGCTGCGCCATCGTCACTACCATCAAGAGTTAAAGCAGTAATTTGAGAGCCGCCATCGTCTACATTGAAGATAATGTCGGTATCAGTAGCCTGCGTTTCAATAGTGATATTACCAACACTAGTGGAAACCGTGACAGCCGCGTCACCTACACTAAGGTCGTCACAAGCAAGACTACTAACTGTCGCTGCCGCCCAAACCGGATTAGCACTATCACCCTGCGTCTTTAAGAACTGTCCGTCTGTCCCATGAACAAGTCTTGCCCAGTTTGTGCCATCGTAATACATAATGTCGCCCTGCTCGTCTGAGCCAAGGGCAATATGAGTACCATCTACAACATTTGCTTGTATGGCGGATGAACCATCATTAGATATGATTACATCACCAGTAGATAATACCGAATTGAAATTCGTACCGTCTGCTACCAATATGAATTTATCGGTGTTTGTTCCCATTGTCAGGTCATCACCGCTAATTGTCACATCACCAGTTACAGTAAGATTACCAGCAACGGTTGTTACTGAAGCAGTTCCATTACCAACGGTAACATCAATTTCGTCTTCCGCGCTACCGTCTGTCAGTATGAGACCTGAATTCATTTCTCCGTCATGAGACGCAACGCCAAGAGTTAGCTTGCCACCCTCTTGACCGTTTGTGTGGACGGCAACTGCGGCTTCTACCTTGGCAAACAATACTTGGTCTTGAGAAGCATCATCAGCGTAGAATTCAATAAGTCCAGATATGTCACTAGCAGCACCGGCTTCCCCAGCATCTTTAACAAAACGAAGCCTAGCGCCGTTGGCGTCAGTATTCGTGTTTTTAAGTATCATTACCGGATCTGTTGAATTAGCCGATGCAACAGTAACTGTATCTGTGTCGATTGTGACACCAGTGGAAGCATTGATATCTACCGTTGGAGCGGTTATGTCCAACGTGGTCCCAGCGTTGATTTCTAGATGACCATTGGCAGAAGCAAAGATTTCTTCGTCGCCACCGACATCATGAAATTTCAATTTCGTTGTGAGTAGAAGAGCCAGTTCATCTTCAGAAGCGTCATATAGAACACCCTCACTGGCGGTAGCGCTATAGAGCCTTACATCAACCCCGGTGTCGTCAACACCGAATGTAACTGTAGGAAAGCCAGAGTCGGCGGTTATAAACTTCATGTAGGAATTGCTTCCTTCAGTGATGTTTAAAGCGTCAGCGAGATTGTCTGTCAGGGTAATCTTATTTGTGCCAGTGTTCCCACCGAAAGCAATGTTAAGACCAACAGCGGCATCAGCGATGCTAATGCTATCACAGTCTATATCCCCAACGTTGATGATGTTAAGGTCAGAAACATCTATGCCTTGGTCAAACGTCCAAGAGTCGGTAGAGTTTACCCAAGTAATACTCTTATCGCTATCAGAAGACTTAAGAATAATACCGCCACCGTCTATATCGGTATCGGCTCCTTCGGAACCAGAAGGTGAATGAGCAAGCTCAATCAACTTATCATCAATAGTTAGAGTTGTAGAATTAACAGTGGTTGTAGTTCCGTTAATTGTAAGGTTACCGGCAATTGTAACCGTGCTAGAAGAATGGCCTATCTGAACAGGGATGTTCTCATCCGCGATGACCAAATTGGTTGCGTCGAAGTAAATAGAAGCATCGCTTCCAGTACCAAACGAGAACTTATCATCATCTGGTATAATTACATCGCCAGTAGTGCCATGCGTACTGATAAACTTCCCAATTTGCGATGTCCCTAGAGTTGTAATTTCAAAGGCTTTTGGGCTATATGACATCTTATTACTCCAATTTATTTGGTGACTGTATATTTGTAGAAGTTAGACAATAAACCAGTTGCTGTTATCTGAGACTAAAGTTACAGACTCGTTTTGGTGGTATAGTGTCGCAGAAATTGCTCCGTCTATAGTTTCGCTTCCCGCCCTAAGAATGCTCACAGTATTGGAGCTACTGTCCGTCTTCTTAATAGTTACAGTCCTTCCTCCATTTGAAGTTGCCGCGTACATAGTTACATCTATTGATCCACTAGTAGCGTTTGCAAAAACAACCACGTTGGCGGTTGTAATTGTTGTATCCCCAGTGATTGTCGTGTACGGTATGATCGGTGATTTAGAAAGAGTGATCTCGGTGGCGCCGTTTGCATCGAGGAAAACAGCTTTATTGGCTGGGTATGTGCAGAACACAGAATGGGTGCCTGAACTGAGGGTGATAGCAGAGCCGCCGCCTCCTGTAAAGGCAGACCCAACATTTACATCAGTGCAGCTATCGAAGCTGGCTGCTGTAGTGATAGTAGTATTTCCTACCGTGCCGCCTGTAGCCTGTTTGAAGTTAACCACGCCGTCTGAGAAATCGTATCCACCCGACGAGAAGCGCACATTGGAACTGTCCATGGCGTAGATAGTTCCGTTATGCCCATTAGAACTTTCCACGGCTTGCGCAAGGTTTGCGGCAGCAGCCCCTCTTGATCCGCCAGCGTTATATTCTGTCGCCCCCGTCGCTCCGTAATCATTCCTGATTGTATAGGTTTTGCTTAAGCCAACAGTGTCTATCAGCGCAAGAGTTCCGTTATTGACATCATCAAATTCCGTATCGCCAAATGTAAGAGTCGCGGTTGCCTGAACACTACTGTCTAAAATAGTGGCGCGAGAAAGGGTGTCTGGAGATGCGTCGGTAACAGTGCCAAGGCCGACTTCCCAGCCCGTACCGTTGGTATCTTCGAGTGCGTAGTATGTAGTATTACCGTCTCCTACGCTAGCTACAAATGGTTGAAATCCAGTTACAGCCCCAGCGAGACTAATCGTGCCCGTTCCAGTTGTAGTGGTAGTTTCTTTAACTCTATCTGCTAAGGCTAGAGCCATTATAGCCTCCCGTTCAGGAAATAGAGTTTATGTAAATGTAACGTCTAAATCGCCAGCGTTAAATTTGAAAACGTCGCCACTTTTTACATCTCTGGCGGTAGTTAAAGCTCCGTGCAAAAGGAGGTTTCCGCCCCCGGAGGCGTCTACGACAAACACACCGGAAACCATACCCCAGTCTCCAGTAGCGGTATTAAAAGTAATATCACCAGCATTTGAAGTTGCTCCACCAGCAGTTGCAGCAGACCAAGTGCTATCATTTTGAGTAACAGTCACTCTAGCATAACTAAGAGCGGTGTCACCTGCTGCCCCTAGCTCCTTTGGGCCAACAGTAGTTCCAGTAAAAGTTTCTACCTTGCTTGCTTCATAAAATCTTATTAATCCTATATAAATTGCAGAGGGCTTTGCGAAAGTACCAGCCCTAAATAAATGATCGACTACCTCACTTTCAAGATAATTGCTCATGGCATCTGACATAATTTATTCTCCTACGTTAGAAACTACCTAATTCGGCCCTTCGCCATGTATCGGTTGCTACACAAACATACAAGTGATATATTGTATCTGTAGCAGCAATTTTTACTTCTCCGACAGTACATGACGCAGTTGCGCTTGCCGGTTTTGTATTGTCCCAAAAAACAACAGAATCAGCGGTGTCGATAAAACCAGTCCTTAGATCTTCTGGACTGATTTCTCCTCCGTCATTATCTAGCAACAATGTGTTAATCACATTGGATACTAAATCTGTTTTTGTTCTTTTGGTCATTTTGTGTCCTATTTATATAGACAAATCCACAATATTATACACCATATAAAAGAAAACCGCCCCCAAAATATTGAGGGCGGCTTCTATAATGCGAAATAGTCTTAATGGATTAGAATGAACCCAGAAGAATACGTCGGTTGTCAAGCACGGCGAAGCCTAGTTCGGCCCAGCCGTAGAAACCGGCTCTTTGGTGACGATGGAGGGCATCATCTTCAAAGATCTGGACTTCCTGCTTAACGGGCATAACGAAGCTGTCGTTACCATTTAGATCAAGACCAACAATCAGTTCAGAGTCGGAACCCTGAAGTGTGCCAGCCAACTGATCTGCATAGAACGTCTGGTATTCTTGACCAGAACCAAGTTCATCCATGTCATGAAGGTTTACACCAAAGACACGGGTGATAACAGCATCGCCATCGCCAGCCAGATAGATCTCACGACGAGTGACTTCGTCGATTTGGTCAAGACCCCAGTTACGGATGTCTTCGAGAGCTTCCGGGCTAAGATATACGTCACTCAGGCTACCACGTCGGACAGAACCTGTATTTCCCCCACCATTACGTCGCATGACGGTCTTGAGGAGTGAAATTAGACGCTTGGTAAACTGGCCATTAGCAGCATCACCATCGTAAACGAGGATGTTGCGATCAACGCCAGCGGCGAGCAGCGTATGCCAACCATCGTCATTCATCTTCTTGACGAAGCCAGCTTCAAGAACCTGCATAGCACGACCAACAATATCCCAACGAGCTTCTCTTGCATAACGCAAGAGGTAGTCGATTGAACTTGCAACCGTGTAAGTAGGAACCATAACATAATCGCCTTCCACGGCTCGCTCAGGAATGCGGCCATGACCGGGATTTGTATATGCCACATGGCTGTTCTCTTCACCGGGGGCGAGGAGATCCAGAGGGAACTCTACGCTTGCACCGGGTTCAACGGCCATTCTTTCGAAAATGCCGTCAAGAACATCACCAATTAGAACACCCTGACGAAGAGGCATTTCAAGAGCCTGAGCCAATTCGTGTTGGGCAACAAGAGCTTCCGTCTTATCAGCACTACCTGAGCGCTTGAGAAGATCAAGAAATTGCTCGTCTGGTCTAGTCATTCTACTCATTATCGTTACTCCTTTTCAGGTTAGTTGTTTAGATTACTCTGGTGCTGATGCAGCAGCATCATTATCAACTGGCATCGGCAGGTTGACTTCCACCTTGGCGTAACCATCTTCGTCCTTAGTGGACATGAAACGGCCAATCTGGATGTACTTACCATCAGCAACTTCGGCGGCTGTGGCGATATAGCCAGCAGTGCCGTCGTCTACGAATGCGCCAAGTCCAGCGGCTGGAGTACCAGCAATCAGGTTGGTCACAACCCAACCCTTCTTGAGAACGGTAACCTTACCGCCCTTTTGGACCTCGTCCTTATGCCAGTTGATATGCTGACGAGTAAGGTCAAGATTAACAACGTCGTTGAGTAGAATACCAACCGGGAACAGAGCGTTTGTTGCAACGGCATACTTAACCTTTGCACCAGCCTGATCCATGGCGGCACCAGAACCAACGGTATCTAGAACTACAACGCCGCCGCGCTCGGCAGTGCCTTCGTTATAGAAAAAAGAAATGTCAGTATCGAGTTCGTGTCGATCAGCTTTTAAAGCCATTTGTTTATCTCCTTTTAAGAGTTTGGATGAGACTCAAATCTCATTAATTTTCTTCTAAGCCCGCTGTGGTATGAAGAACATTCTTAGAAAGCCAGTCACTGACACCCGCTCTGGTCTCATTTACTAGATCAGTATCACCAGTGTCTGTAAGAGCAATCTCTTCGTCTTCTTCGGCTGTTTCCAGAATTTCAGCATCGGCTTCGACATCAGCCTCGTCTGTAGAATCAGTTGTGTCGTCTGATTCTTCTGCAACCTCTGCCTCTGAAGAAGCGTCAGCGTCTTTCTCTTCTTCGTCGTCTTTCTTCTTCTTCTTGTCGAAGAAGGGATTACCCTTCATCTTAGAATAAAGAGATACAACTTCGTCAAAGATGTCATCAGCAGCATCAGAGAACTTCTCTAAAGCTGTCTCGATGTCTTCACCCTCAAGGCCCGCCTCAACCAAAGCTGCCTTACGGAGCATGGTCTTGAACTCGGCTTCATGAGCCTGAATCTTGCTGTTAGCTTCAGTTAGCTCTTCGTCTTTAGCAACAAGCTCTTCCTTTGAGGAAGCGAGTGCTTCTTGAGCAACCTGAAGTTCATTGGACAGACCGTCAATAGCCTGATCCTTTTCAGTAATAGTAGCTTCAAAAGATTCGACGCGAGCCTGAGACTCGGCATCTTTCTTTGCCGCTACTGTTTCTTCGAGAGACTTTGCATCTTCTTTAGCCTGAGCTAAATCTGACTTTAGTTCCTCAATTTGCTTTTGCAACAGATCTTCGTTAGCCATTGCTACATTCTCCCTTATATCAGAATGAGATATTGAATAGGTTTTACTTCCACGAAACGCATTTAGATTATTCAGAATAACACTTCTGGGATTTGCCGGGTTTCGCACCAAACCCTTACCGGAAAAAGAAATGTTTTTGAGCAATCTGCCTAATTTATGTCCTTCATACTCTCCTTCTCCCCCGTATACTCTAAGATGCTTAGTCAAAAAGGCAGAGTCCTCATCTCTGGCAATAATTTTATGTTGGCCTTTTGGATTAACAACCGCGTAATCAAAGCCCCTAAAAAGACATTCCATACTAACAAACCAGTCACCCTGTCCAATTTCTTCAATTATACTATCCATTCTCATTTTACGCTCTGGGTCGGCCCAGCTATTGTAGAGAACGGCGCTGGTAACAATATCAAATTTGTCTGGAAGTTGATCAAAGCTTGTTTCGTCTGAAATGTCCATCCCGTTTTTATCAATCACTTTATTTCCAGTGATGTGCCCTATGATATCACTTTCATCATGCATAAAATTGAACTGTTTATCTTCTGGAGTATTTCTCGCCTCCCAAACTTCCCTTATGTCGAAAACGTCGTCGTTCTTATTCCAGCCCGTTGAAACCAACACCGAGTTTAAATAATAGAGATCAAATTGATCTGGGTTGGACCCTGCTTCGGAACTAAACGCTAATAATTTAGCCTTTTCCTCTTCTGCGTTGTCAGGAGAATAGGGTGTAGCTAAGGAAGAATAAGCGAAGCTAGCGTTAGACCGGATTAAATCTTCTATACCGGCGTCTACTTCGGCTTGAAATATTTTTACTGTCATGTTTCACCTCTATAAAATATACACCAGAATGAAAAATAAATCAAAATTATCCAAATTAACGAGATATTGCGTATGCAGAAATCTGGATCTGGCGGGACTCTTCGAGGCTGGGATTTCTAATATTAGCTTCAACAAAGTCGTTATTGATGCTAGATATAAGTGAAATTAAAGCAGGGTCAGCTTTTAGATTCTGGTCTAAAATACTTTTGACAGTACGAGCATCGATTTCGTCGAAGGGTGAGATGTTGGATAACACACACAGCTTAATATACTCCGCTTCGTCGGTCTCTTGCTTGGTTAATGCTCTAAGATTTTTCTTACCGTAGTGCGCTAGTAATGCGGGATTAACAATATCTGAGATTTGCTTCTGGGCTTTAGTAGCCCATAAAAGCGTATTGGCAAAATCAGTACTTGCGGCAACGCGCGGCTTAACCTCTTTTTGCTTTCTCTTCGTTTTATCTTTAGCGTTTTTAGGTCTGCCGTCTTCCGGCCTGCCTTTGGGGTTATACCCTTCGTTTGGCGGGTTTTGTTTTTGCTGATTGTCAAATTTCTTTTGGTCTCTTTCGTCTTGCTTGTCTTGAACCTCCTCCTTCTTTTCTTGAATTTGTTGATCGCTTCGTCGGTCATCAGGGTCGGTAAAGGGATGATCTCCAGTTTCATCACAAGGCACAATTCCTACATCTTCTGGAGCAATAAGATCCTTTTGTAAGGCAATCTTTTCAAGGTCGTTAAGGTGCTGTGGATTATGATAGGGACCAGATTTCTGAGGCATTCTCTCATTTTGACGCTCTTTAGCTTCACGCTTGATTCTAATTTTCTCGATATCCGGCACTTCTCCAAACCTTTCTTGAACAGTCTCGGCGCTAATGATGTCTCTATCTGCTAACTGAATCAAAAGATTCTTTTCTGAGGATTCATCAGATAAAGTCATTTGATCAAAATGCACAGTCGCGGGAAAACGAAAACCCATCGCCTTTTGGATTATCTCTATTTCTTGACGCCAAAAGGTCATCAGTATATTTCTACCGTACTCCAACCTCTCAAGTAAAACTCTAAGAGAGATGAAGTTGTTGGTAAATCCACCGCTGCCTCCGCTTGCTAGGCCCGTCAGAGTAGGAGGGATGCCCAGCCCAGCATAGATATTGGTAAGAACCGGTTGATATTTTTCAGACCCAAGAAACTTGTAGACTTGAGTGTTTGATTCTTTAAAATCAATTTCTGGACCCCATACCAGATCCATTGTGCCCCCGCCAACATTTCCAGCCAATATGTTTCTTAACTTGTTAATCGCACCCTTGGTGGGGAGAATTTTATTCTCTAAATCTCCGATCCGCCAAAGTCGAATATTAGAAATAGCCCCGTCTAAAGCAGAAATATCTGCCAACTTCATTTTTTCCAACATTAAAATATCGTCCAAGATGGCGTAAATCATAGGGTTGGCCCATGTTAGCCAATCATCTTTTTTGTAATAGAACACGGAGGTTTTATCTACGTCTAATGGAAGAATACTAATCCCCTGCTTCACCGCCTTGAGAACATCGGCAGGTAGTTGAGCTAGCAATCTTTGGTGATAGGGATTTTTGCTGCTGTTTGTAATATGTCGTTTTAGAAGATTGGATATCTTTAAAGCAAACTGCGGCTTGCCAACAAAGGTAGCAAGCTCTTGGCCTAATACCTCTACGGACATCGGGTTGAGAAAATCATACTTCCAAGGTATCTCTCTTCTGTTTATTTTGATAGACTCTGGAACTATGTCGGCTTTTCCAGACGATCTTCTAAGCTCCTCTTCTATTTTTTTAGTTATCTTGGCGGTTCTTCTTTTGAGAATTACATTACCCGTCCTGTAAAGAAGGTTTAAAAACCGTTCCGACCTTTCCTTGCCATTTATCCTGATAAACCAAGCCTTGTAAAATTTTTCAATCCTTTTGTTAGGATGGACTAAGTTAATTCCTTGGCATGCAAAATCACCCATTAAATCGATAACGTTTCTAACAAGACCGACGCGATCATAAGCTGCCATACACATACGTATAGCGTCTTTTTGTTTTTGTGGAACCGATTCGCCGCTTCTAAATCTGTCATAATCACGTCTGTCAAACCCGGTTCTAACAGAAATGTTCGGCTCTATATCAAGAAAAGATCTACGAGCATAGGCTGAAGATCTCTGTATGCCGTCATAATCGTCAAGGATGCCTTGCACATTAGCAAGCGCCTGCTCTTTGCTAGACTCGTCACTCCAAGTAACAAATGCGGCTTCGGCCCTGTCTTGGTCTGGAATATTGTTTGGCATTTCGATTGATTCCCTATCAGTTCAATTGACAATTGGATTGTTCATACTATAATACACCTTTTAATCATAAATTCCCCTCATGTTTTCTGTGAACCATGCGGGACCAACAAAATCTGGACCATCATCTTGATTCTTTATATATGTTGCAAAACCTCCTAGATGTTCAAAAGGAGGCGGTGTTGGGGTTCTTTGTATAGTTCTAGCAGACATGTTCGCCATTAGTAATGCGCTGTATCTATCCTTACGCAGCCTGTCTTTTTTTCCACCGGCTATTTTAACTTCAGGAGTATCCCATTTATCTCGACCTGTTGTAGTTTGTGTCATAATAATCATAGATAATTCATCTTTTAACTCTTCTATCTCCATAACACAATCTTCTAACGTGTCATATTTTCTGTCTTTGATTTTATCATCGGAAATAGCCAGCCCAATTGTTGCGGAATCGAAATAGGGAAATAGAAGCGCTTTGTCTTCAAAATCTTTACGCATGCCATGATTCGCCTCAACTACCCAGTCTGATTTTGCAAATTGTATCATTTCTAAAACGTGAAGACCCGGCTCTCCATCGGTATCTTTTTCCTTGTCTTCGTCTATTGTAGGCCACAGGGCAACTTCACCCTCTTGTATCTTATCTTTGTCATGCAAAGCCTCCATGACGGCTATGCCGCCGCCCTGAGCGTCCATGGCAATTTCTGCACATGGAAACACCTTCATTAAATCTCTGATCTTCCTAGCGCAATAAGAATAAAAATCCGTCTCCTTAACCAGCCCGGCCTTGATTTTCTCTTTGTGGTCTGTTCTAGTTGTAGTCCAGCAATAAACAATTCTTCTATGGTCTGGCCATAGTCCTATTATTGTAATACTAAAGTTATCTACCTCGGAGGCGGGGTCTATGCCATAGACATATTTTATATCAGGATTTCCTTTTGTTATTGCATGATATTTCACTTCTCCGCTTGGAAAAGTAATAGTATTCTCTGGCGAAGCTACGCAGGACTCAATCAGCGATCTTTTAAAGAACCCATTGCTATCGCTAGAAAAACAAGCGCCAAATTCCATCTCATAAATACCAGAGTGTACAGTAGCTTTTGATCTAGCCACCTGTGCATCGTCCATGAACCCCTGCGGTAAAAGCTCAAACGGAATTCGGATTATACTATACTGAGTCCAGTCGAACCCATGAGGAATTTCTTCACCTCCAAAAATCTCTTGCAGTTTTTTCGCGTTTCCGTTACTTTGAATAATACTTCGCCATTTTTTCCAATATTCTGCAAAGTGATTAAAATCATAAAAAGCAGTTCCTGATAAAATAATTTGGTTACCGTGAGATAAAACTTCATCATCGTCTAGTTGTATTTCTTGACCTAATTCTTCAGCCCTTTTCTTTGACGCTATATATTTTACATTTTCTACCGGTGAAGCGGTAACAGCAGCGAAACCAGCCACAACGTTTTCAAAAATTTCTCTTGGTATAGAAGCGAACTCGTCAGCAATAATATCATTTGCTCTCTGCCCTCTGATCTTTGACCCGTCCCCTAAAGGTAAGCAGGTTACGGTACTAGACCCAATATTCATTCTGCACATGTCTACATCACGACGTGGACCACCATTAGGTCCAACAATGTCTCTCAATAAAGGAGCATTTTTCCATATGGTATCCATATATTCAAATAGGATTTTTGATTGACGAAACGCCGCGCCTACAACAATAATTTTTCGACCCGGCATTATAAGCGCTCTTAAGATGGCATAGACCGATAGTATGAAAGATTTTCCAAAGCCACGAGAAGCAATCAACATAGGAAATTTTCTTTGCCATATTTCTTGAAGCATTAAAGCTTGTACAGGTAGCAATTCTACATTGAGTATCTCTTTACAAATGAAATAGAAATATTCTGGCTGCATCATAAGCCAAGTCAATTTTAGATGAAAATCTTCACGATTAAAATCTAGAGGGTTAAATAGTCGAGATTCATCTGGCACATCAATATTTAACCAAGCATCCTTAATTAATTTACTGCTGTTCTTCATAGTCCAGCCTCTCGGTTATTTCCTCAAAGATATCCATTACTTTTTCTTCCGCCTTAATCCTATTTCCACAAAACAAAGTTTCCACGTTGTAATTTTCCTTAAACTCACATAGCTGCTTCCACATGAACTTACCGTTCATTTTTGTGTACTTCCATCTACGCTGTGGAATACCAGAATTCTTAGGGAAGGTCATGAGGTCATTGACAGAAAACTCGCAAACGATATAAGCCCACCTAAACTCAGACATTCGCTCTATCTCTGCTAGAAACCTAGATCTTTCTTTTCCTAGGTTCATGGAAATCTCACGGGTGCTGGCCTTTCGTTCTATACATACAACAGGCTCTAAACCTTTTATGGTATAGTCACCCGTTTTTAAGCCCTTCTGTATAACACCTTTGCACTTGTCGAATGATTCAAAATCCCACCCGTGTTTTTCTCTGGTGTCTCTTATTATCTCGTATTTATCATAATTCATTTTGATAAACTATCTGTAAAAACAGACCTTCGTATTGTTCTTCGACACCCGTAACTTTTTTGTGGCATTTCCAGCACAGGGTAATTCCATTTATAGGCTCAAAACGCAGACTAGGTGAACTGGCCCATTTTTTAATATGATGGGCATTAATTCTAGTTTTTGAAGCTTGACACCCCGGCATTTGACAGGCATAACCATCCCGCTTGAATACTTTTTTTCGCCAGTCTTTGTATACCGGATCGTCAAAATTTCGCATTGTTAAGTCTTAATTCGTTCTTCTAATTTTCGTAACGGAGATAACGTGCCTTGCCTTATCTGCGATCTCTTTAAATCGAGTAGTCTCTCTTTCTTTGACTATATCCTGACATACCTTTTCCACGGCTAAACTACACGCCATATCTGGATCTTTAGCATTGACTCGAAGTATAGTTTCAAGTTTATTGTGAGACTTCACTCCTGCTTGCTTCATATCCTTCAGAATTTTTGACATGTCTACGTGAACCCTGTAGTACATCGGCAGTTCTTTCTGGGTTTGTGTTTTGTGGAAGTTTAAGTCTTTCTCCCGGTAATTGCTTGTTCGGCAAACCCTTCTTCCTTATATCCTCACACTCAGGACAGTTATAAACCGGACTCTTGTGGGGCTTAGCGTAATGAAATACACGAATCAATGTATCCATAGTAACATACCCCCTAACCGAATCCAAGACAAACAGGTTGTATATATCTTCAACGTGTTCTGTAACAAACTGTTCACTCTTTTGGTGCTTCTTAATCGCGGCTTCCTGTTGATCGATCACAGTCCTATAATATTTAGCTGTAACCAATTGTGTTTGATGCTGCAAATATATATCGTATCCCAACACAACAGACAAAATCCCCATAATAAGATACACTATTCCAGTACTCTTGTTCATAGTTCTCTCCTTCTTTTGGATTACTTAACCTTTTCGTAAATATGTCTAGCGGTAACCACGTCTTCTATGGCCAGTCCAGTAGCATCAAATAGAATCTGATCTCCTCTGACTTCCTCTTTTCCCGAAACAATATCACCTAAAGATACCCATGGCTGTTTCTTATCCTTATAGTCCACATACTGGATCTCTCCAGAATGTGAACACTGTTCCCAATTATCATATACTACCAAACTCATGCCGTCTAATACAGATAAATCTAGCTCTCTTTTTCCTTGAGCGTCTGCGCCAATAGCATTAATATGTACCGAGCTTTTTAACCAATCGTGTTTTACAAACCCGTAAACAGAAGGGGTTAAGGTTGTAATAATATCTCCACCCTTTATACATTCTTCGCCGTCATCACAAATAACAACGTCGTAATCTTTGGAAAAATAAGTTTTCAATATATCACATCGAGTATAATCAAAATCGAAAAGTCTAATTTGTTTTATCTTTCTAGCGTGGCATACCGCCTGAATTTGATATTGAGTTTGATTACCACACCCAATAAATGCAGCAATGCTCGCGTCTTTCTTCGATAAATATTTAGTGGCTATTCCGGTAACGGCAGCGGTCCTAATAGCTGTAATCTTTTCCCCATCCATGATCGCTAGAAGTTTTCCAGAATCAACATCGTTAATCAAAACCTTGGCAAAAATGTTAATCTTTCTTTTTTTTCTTGTTTTGTCTAAATGTACTCCGCACCATTTGATTCCAGCCGTATTACCCACTATTGCTGGCATGGCTCTAAAATCTCCATCTGGAATATCCAGATAAATCTTAGGCGGCATTTGAGAATCCTCTAGATTTTCAAATAACTTCTCCACAATGTCCATGCATTCTTGAACTGTAATAATCTCTACAATTTCATCATTTGACAGAATAAGTGGCTTGTGTGTCATTTGTTATTCTCGCTATATCATGTTGAACCATAATTGATACCAAGTCCTCAAATGAAATCTCTGGCATCCACCCTATCGCCTCCTTTGCTTTAGAACAGTCTCCTTTTAAATACAGGACTTCGGAAGGTCTGATTTGTTTTTGGTCTATCTCGACAAACTTCTCATAATCGTCTACGCCCACGCACTTAAAGGCTTCTCTAACAAAATCTCTTACGGAATGAGTAACCCCTGTGGCGATAACATATGTATCCGGTTTATCCTGTTGCAGCATAAGCCACATGGCTCGGACATAATCTTTAGCATGGCCCCAGTCTCTACATGAATCGAGGTTTCCTAGGTATAGGTTTGGACCAAGGGGATCAAACGTGGAAATGTACTTAGAGATCTTTCTGGTTACGAAATTCTCACCCCTGCGCTCACTCTCATGATTAAACAATATGCCGCAGCTTGCATGTAAATCGTGTGTCTTTCTGTAAAGCTCTGTCATTTTGTGCGCGGCAAGTTTAGCTACTGCATACGGAGACTGGGGGTTAAAAAGCGTGTCTTCTGATTGATATTTATCTCCAGATTCGGAAGTGGTATATTGATCACCAAACATTTCACTTGAGCTAGCCTGATAAAATCTAGGTTTTCTGCTGAGCTTGGTTACAGCCTCTAAAACGTTTAAACACCCCTTAGCCGTAATGTCCCAAGTTACAAGAGGTTGTTTAAAAGAAATTCCAACATGTGACTGGGCCGCTAGGTTGTACACTTCGTCGGCGTGGTGTCTCCATAGAATATCATAAATATTTGCGAAGTCTAAAACATCCCCGCTCTCAACGATAAAATCTTTGTTCTCAAGCAAATGATCAATTCTGGACGTATTTGACGTACTAGTCCTTCTGGAAACACCTATAACATAGTAGTCCTTCTCTAATAACAGTTCTGATAAATAAGAACCGTCTTGTCCTGTGACGCCAAATATAATCGCCTTCTTTTTCATTCTGTAACCTTGTCTGGAAGCTTAGATGGGGGCAAGTCATGAAAAATGATATCGTCACTATTGCTCAAACTACCGCCGCCCTCTTTTCCGTTTTTTCCATCTCCCCTCCCTTTACCCTTACCTTTACCGTCGCCTTCACCCTTGCCTTTGCCCTTGCCTTTACCCCGCCCTTTGTTTTTACCTCCGACAGCTTCTCCATTTTTAATTTTACCCAAGGCTTCTTGTGATCTTTCGTGCAACTCTCTTGAGTAATTAAGTCTATAAGCTCTAGGCTCCGTGGGATCGTAATTTTGAAAATACACAAGTAAGGTTCTCCAGCCGTCCTTTTTGTGATGTTCCCCCTCGCTACCAGTAGCCCATACATAGACACAGCCCTTATCGCCTGTTCTTTTATTCGGCTCTTTTATCTCAATCCAGTGTACCTGAAATTCTTCAGGCAGGGATTGGTCTGAAGGCCAACCCAGCAAGTTGCTCAAGGAAAGGTTGATTGATAAACAAAAATATAGAACAAAAGCAATTGTAGCCGCTTTTAATCCCCAGTGGCCCTTAGATCCGATAACAATCCAGAGCAGTAAACTGCTAATAATAAAAAAGGTTAACGCAATGCTCATAGTGTTGGTCCTTGTTGTTCCACTAGAGTTTTTTGTAACTCATTGATTTCTACTACATCGCCATCGTTATTTAGGATAAACCTGAAAGCCGTCTTCTCTTCTCCACTAACTCCCAATGTTACTCTCTTTATCATAACTGTCGAATAGGGATTAATCTTATCAAGCTGTACAGTTACCGGTGTCAACAGGCTCTCTTCTCTTTTCATATACATGTGTACATTAATCACATATTCGCCGGGCATAATTCCTCTTAAGGTGACTATCTCTCTATTTTCATCGTATTCAATTTCACCGAACTCTGTCTGAACTACATCGTTTCTTCTTCCCAGATCGTCTCTGTCTAAATGCATCAATCCTTCTTCTCGTCTCATAAAAGCAACTAAATTACCCTCTGGATCTTCAACATAGATATCTACATCATTATCCATCTCTTTCGGCCATGTCATTACTATTACAAACTCACCCTTCTCAACTACGTTGTTGTCTTTTTTCGACGGATTGATCAAGATAAAAGACATGGCGAACAGCGCCGCAAAGCATAGCAGCGTGTTAAACAGGACATCCAGAAACGCTAAGTTGGTGTGGTATTCTCTTTTCATTTTCTGATTCTATCTATTGCTTGGTTCAAATTGAAATATTGAATCTTTAAGAGAGCGCTACAAATTAAACCCACTAGCGTCGAATATAATGCTGTGGACATACCTGCGCCTAACTGCTTTATTAATTCCTGAATGGTTTGTATCTGTGAAACATCTACAGTGTAAAACCCAGAAAGCATCATAATAAAACCGGATACGGTTCCTATCATTCCTACCGTTAGGCACAAATCACTAGCGAACCAACCTACTTCTATAAGATGATCTATCTTTTCAACAAGATGCTCATCCTCTCTTCCACTGTCAAGAAATCTACTAAGCATCCACGTCTTGTAACCACACCATGCCGACACAGAACCAAACAAGACCAACAGGACAAAACTGAGCTTGGTCGCATCTTTATCCCATAAGGTTTCTATAGCGCCGACACTAATCGCGTAAATAAAACCTACACATACGGCTGTAAAAAATAGCCACCATTTTAAAAAGAGTGCGTGTTTAGTCATAATGCTTTCCCGAATAATTGGTTACTGAGGTCTATAGCCTCTTCGTTATTTTGAATAATCTGTTGATAATCTTCGTTATCTTCCATCTGCTTATACCTATTTAAAACATCCATCTCACTAGCGTTCTTCAAATAAACCAGTGCATCAAAGGAACTCCCGCCTCCAAACGGAGATGCTTGATTAAGAGCGGCGTCTGTAAAATGTAAACCAAGAGAGTCAGTTATTTCTTTTCTGTATTCTTTGCTGGTGAACCACCTATCATAGAGAATGTGCGGTACTGTTTCATCAAGCGCGTGTTTACAATGATCAATATAAATATCTATGTCTTTCTCTTCGGTGTCTTTTTTTCGAACACAGCTTGCAACCCAGTTGTGAAAGCTCCTAATTACTAAAACCATGTCTGTTTTATAGAAGATATCTGATTTTCCACAGTGCCAAGCAACTTCTTTTAAGGTTTCGCGCTCATGAGTTCCAATAAAAAGCTTGGTATCTTTAGGGTCACAATTTTCAACCCTAGCCATAGTTCCATCCCAGATTCCCCTCATGATACCATTAAACTTGCTCCTGTCTTTTTGTTCCTTTTTCAAGGGGTTATTGAACATAAAATTTATTCCCTTTGAAACTTTCAAATAGAACCACCACTCAGTCATAGTTTTAATATCAAACTTATCTACTCCTTCAGCCTGATGTAAAAGCCATACCGCAATAGCATGATGGCCACTGCGATGCATAGATGGCAGCATAATTTTTCTTGCGTTTTCATACATTGGTCGATTACCCCTCATTCTTTTACCGAATCAGGAGTTAAAAATGGTTGATCAATAACCTTATCTTCATATTGATGCCATTCAGATAATGTCTCCCTCTCCTTATCCATTGCTAAACGCATTTTCTCCATCTCCATCCCAAGCTCGTGTCTCTTTTCGGGGTTTACCATTAAATCAGTAACCCACCCTATAAATGTCTGCTTGGAATCTTCCAGC
>Ga0208813_1000378_pt1 | contig 35871 bp, 28 predicted proteins | sample MalvireepMed_904_FD_184250 | JGI IMG/M metagenome (GOLD analysis project Ga0208813, IMG submission 184250) | Marine viral communities from the Global Malaspina Expedition - Malaspina viral metaG DeepMed_904 (SPAdes) (version 2) | ecosystem: Environmental > Aquatic > Marine > Oceanic | place... | reverse complement strand
ATCCAGCTCAATCAGTCTTTCTTGGCGCCGATGCGACCACCGAAACGCTTCTGGAAACGGTCGATACGACCACCGGTATCCATAACTTTCTGCTTGCCGGTGTAGAATGGGTGGCACTGGGAACACACATCCAGCTGCAGATCATGGGTGTAGGTAGAACGAGTCTTGAATGTATTACCGCAAGAGCAGGTCGCAGTAATCTCTTCGTACTTCGGGTGGATACCTTCTTTCATGGCGAACCTCGTTAGGTCATGCCGCTACCTGATCACGGGGCATCGAATCTGCCCAGGCGCCAGGCACCGCACGTTTGAATCAATTGAGAAGACGGGGCACAATCATGCCCTGCCGGAAACAGACCGCGAATCTTACTTGCAATTAGTTCTGCAGGCAAGCACCACACTGACTTCCGGACTCGCCCACCTTGGATTTCGCGGCAGGCCGCCGACTAGACAGGATAAGGAAAAACCGTGACACCCGTCATCCCGTGGAGCACTCAGTGCCGTTGATCGCACGCATTGCCTTGAATCGTCCCCTGCGTCGACTCTTCGATTACATTATCCCGGAAGGCCTTGAACTGACGCCTGGTCAGAGGGTGCGAATACCCTTTGGCCGGCAGCAGGCAACGGGTCTTGTTGTTCAGGTGGGCGTTGAGCCTCCTCCCGGCATCACTCTCAAGGCTGTGGCAGGGGCAATGGAAAACTGGCCTGCATTGCCCGTGGAAACCTTCAAGCTTCTCAGTTGGGCGAGCGACTACTATCAACACCCCTTGGGCGAATGCCTGTTCACTGCCCTGCCCCCGGCTCTCAGACGAGGGCGAATCGCCGAAGAAAAAACGGAAAAGTGGTGGCGTGCACTCGACGACGCAGCAACACTTCCTGCAAATGCCCATAAACAGAAGGCGCTTTTCGATTGGCTAAGCCAACACTCCAGGGGTGCCCCAACAAAGGATATTCTGCAGGCCGGTTTCGCCCGGGCACAGCTCAACGCACTGCACGAGAAGCAACTGATTGAGGCCGTTTCGCCGCCCCGGCCGAATTCACGCGGTGAGGACCCTGAACTTCTTGCTCGCAGACCGGAATTGTCCACGGCCCAGGCTTCAGCCGCAGAAGAGCTGGCTGCTCCAGGCGAAGGGTTTGGTGCCTTTCTCTTATACGGCATCACCGGCAGCGGAAAAACCGAGATCTACCTGCACTATCTGAAACAACACCTCGGCGCCCAGGATCAAGCCCTGGTACTGGTTCCGGAGATCAATCTTACGCCGCAAACGGTTGCCCGATTCCAACACTACTTCGGCAGCCGAATTGTAGTATGGCACTCAGCCCTTAACGACGGTGAGCGCCTGACAACCTGGCTGAAAGTCCGCAACGGTGAACCGGTTATCCTGGTAGGCACCCGATCGGCTGTTTTACTGCCCTTCACCAACCTGCACACCATCATTGTCGATGAGGAACACGACAGCTCATACAAACAGGGCGAAGGTTTCCGTTATTCCGGCCGCGACCTGGCCGTCTATCGAGCCCACCTGAACAACTGCCCCGTCATCCTCGGATCAGCGACTCCATCACTGGAATCCGTGCACAACGCCGAGCAGGCCAAATACCACCTGGTTAAACTCGAAGAACGTGCCGGCAACGCGGCACCACCGGTCATCAGTCTGCTGGATATCCGAAGCCGCCCACTGGAAGGCGGCTTGTCACGGCCCGCCCTGAATGCCATCGAGCAAGCCCTGGCCAGAGGTGAGCAGGCACTGGTCTTTGTCAATCGACGTGGATTTGCCCCGGTCATGATGTGCTTCGACTGTGGCCACATGGTTGAATGCCCCAGGTGCGACACGCGGCTGACCTATCACCGCCGGGACCGGGCAATGCGATGCCACCACTGCGACTACCAGACGGCAGCCACAGAACATTGCCCGAAATGCCAAAGCGAGGCCTTCAAACCTGTTGGACAGGGCACAGAAAGGACAGAAGATATTCTCGCCAACGTTTTCCCGGACACGCCTGTTGTCCGGGTGGATCGCGACAGCACTCAGCGCAAAGGCAGCATTCAGAATATTTTGAATCAGGTGAACAGCGGCAAGCCTTGCGTGCTCGTCGGCACCCAGATGCTGGCGAAGGGACACGACTTCCCCAACGTTACCCTCGTGGTGGTGGTTAACGCCGACGGCGGACTGTTCAGCGTGGACTTCCGGGCACCCGAACAACTGATTCAGACCCTTCTGCAGGTCAGCGGCCGCGCAGGCCGCGGCACAAAACCCGGCAAAGTTCTGGTGCAAACCTGCCACAGTGACCACCCTTTACTGAAAACGCTATGCGAAGGCCAGTATCTCGATATCGCCGACCAACTCCTCAGTGAACGGGAAGAAGGGCAATTCCCGCCCTTCCGCGCCATGGCCATCTTCAGGGCTGAGGCCGACACCATGGAAAAGAGCCTGCAGGTGCTGGATACAATAAAGCCCCTTGCCAAGGCCACGGGCATCGAAACCTGGGGCCCACTGCCAGCCATGATTGCCCGACGCGCCAACAAGCACCGGGCACAACTTATCCTCAACGCCCGCAACCGGAAAAAACTGAACAGTTTGCTGACAGGAATTTGTCAGGAGCTGGACCAGATAAAGCTGCCTGCGGGGGTGAAATGGATGATTGATGTTGATCCGCAGGAGACGGGCTAACCATCAGTAGTTGTGTATGCTCCTGCAGGTTACAAAGTTTTTCATAAATGAATACTAATCATCATTGCACGGCAAGATCCTGTGCTATGATTTTCAGCAAACTAAGTACCAATCTTGTGAAAATACCTGAGCTTGCCGTCCTTATTTAGGAACGAGCATAAAAGCTTTCGCTGTAAACGGAAACTGGAGAAAAAATAATGTCAGGGAAACTATTTGTACGAGTTACAGCTCTGCTGCTGACCCTCGTACTTGTTGCGTGCGGAGGAGATAGTGGATCGGGCTCCCTATCAGGTGTAGGTGGAAATAGTGGTGGCACAGGCGAATCAGGCGATGTCACCGAAACGGCCGCCGTGGGCACGATTCAATTGATTAATGAATCACCTCAGATCGCTACCGACGGATCAGACAGTTCATCGATTACTGCAATAGTAAAGGATACTGATGGTCGAGTAATGTCGGACATCAACGTTGGCTTTGCCGCAGATAACAACGGCACTGTCTTGGTCCAAACCGAGGTAACCGGTGCTAATGGCCAAGCGTCAGCTCAGGTTTCCGCTGGCGGCGATCCAAGGAATCGGACAATTAACGTAACCGTGACTGCCGGCGACGTATCGAGAACAACATCGATCTCTGCTACTGGAACTTCGATTTCAATAACGGGACCCTCTTCCATCGTTGCCGGCGCATCGGCTACTTACGTTGCTCGCCTCGTAGATGCGGATAACGATCCCATTGTCGGAGAATCGATTGAAGTATCAACCGAACTCGGAAACCAAATTTCAAATGTTGCGAGCTTTGCAACCGCACTTGATGGAACTGTAAAGTTCGACCTAGTTGCTCAGTCGGGAGGCTCAGAATCAATTACCGTCACAGCTTATGGTGGAGCGAGTCTTGTATCCGCTGAAAGAGTGGTCACCATCTCACCAGATCAATTCAGCTTTACTACTCCGGTTCCAGATACTGAAATTGAGCTGAATGCCACGCAAAGCCTGGAAGTAGAGTGGCTTTCCAACGGGGAGGCCGTTGCTGATGGTTCAAGCGTAGTTTTCGAGACAACTCGAGGAGTGTTCACTCAGAGCGGTTCCAGCACAGCCACAGTGACAACAATTGGAGGCACCGCCACAGTCGAAATTTCCTCAACTAACGTCGGCCCGGCATCAGTCACCGCGCGCAGCAACACGGCAAACGGTCCTTCAGCACAGCGAACCTTTGAGTTTGTTTCCACAACGCCTACACAGCTAAATCTTCAAGCTGACAAGACCCAAATCGGCCAAAATGAGTCTGCAGTAATTCTGGCTACAGTGCGTGACGCAAATAACAATCTCGTCAAGAACGCTACGGTAAATTTCGCCTTAGACGACGTAACGGGCGGCTCTCTCTCCGCGGGATCAGGCGAAACAAATAGCCAAGGGCAGACCCAGATAACCTATACATCGAGCTCGGTTTCCAGCTCCCTGGATGGCATAACAGTCTCCGCCACAGTCCCGAACACGGCAATATCGGAGAGCCTTTCGTTAACCGTGGGAGGGCAGGCCCTGAGGATAAACATTGGCACTGGAAACGAGATCGTTGAGTCCGGGCTAACCCTATACAAGCAGCCGTGGACTGCAATTGTTACCGATGCAAACGGCAACGCCTCCACCAACCGGTCAGTGCAGGTCAGCGTCGTCCCTGTTCGCTATTTCAAGGGTGCCTACGTAAAGCCAAGTGAGAACGCCCCTTGGGTCGCATCATATTCGGTCGCCGATGGCTGTGCCTCGGAAGACATTAACAACAATGGCATACTTGATGAAGCTGATGTTGATGAAAATGGGAATGGAACACTAGAACCAGACCCTTCAGCAACAGTACCTCTGAGCCTGACAACTGGCCCAGATGGCACAGTCACCTTCGATTTAACTTATTTAAAAAGCGAATGCTCTTGGATAGAAGTTGATCTTGTCGCGACGACAAGCGTTCAAGGAACTGAATCACAAGCGAAGCGACGCTTTACTCTCAGCTGCACTGCAGAGGACCTAGAGGCTTCTTCGCCCCCAGGCGGGGGCAACAGTCCTTACGGAACAGCTTCATCTTGCGCCAACCCCAATTAACAAAGACCACATAAAGATGGAGGGTTACCCTCCATCTTTATGTGTTTGAGTCTCTGATACCTTTCCGCGATAATACCTGCCTTCTGTTTTCAGTGGGCTTCCTGCCCCGAATCCAATTCTCCTGTAAACCGAGTCATCTGACAGCATGAAAGAGACCGTTTCCGATCTGCTCCAGTCTGCACTGGCAGCACTCCAAGCCGATGGCACTCTGCCTGCGGACCAGTCCTTCACTCCACAGGTGGGCAATACCAAGGACAAGTCCCACGGCGACTATGCCTGCAACATTGCCCTGGTTGCCTCAAAAGCTGCCGGTTGCCCGCCTCGCAAACTGGCAGAGGCGCTTATCGAGAAGCTGCCGCAGAGCATAGCAGTGGAGAAAGTGGAGATTGCCGGGCCCGGTTTCATCAACTTCTTCATGAGCACGGCCAGTGCTTTTGAAGTGGTCAACACCATACTGGATGAAGGCGACCGTTTCGGTCGCAACAATCAGGGCCAGGGCGAAAAAGTTCAGGTGGAGTTTGTTTCGGCCAATCCCACAGGCCCCCTTCACGTTGGTCACGGCCGTGGCGCAGCGATTGGTGACTGCCTTTGCCGGCTGCTGGAAGCAAACGGCTACGATGTGACCCGGGAGTTCTACTACAACGACGCCGGGGCGCAGATTGATAACCTGGCACTCTCAGTTCAGTCGCGGGTGAAAGGCCTGACGCCGGACGACGAGAGCTGGCCGGCGGACGGCTACCGGGGCGACTACATCGTTGATGTCGCCAAGGCCTATCTTGCTGGCGACACCGTCACAGCGGACGATCGAGAAGTGACCGCCAAGGCGGACCCGGAAGACCGTGACGCCATCCGCGAATTCGCCGTCGCCTACCTGCGCCGGGAGCAGGACCTGGACCTGAAAGCCTTCGGCGTTCAGTTTGATGTCTATTTCCTGGAATCCTCCCTGTACGAGGACGGCAAGGTTGAAGCCACGGTCAAACGCCTGCAGGAAAATGGCTACACCTACGAGCAAGATGGTGCCATGTGGCTGAAAACCACCGAGTTCGGCGACGACAAGGATCGGGTCATGCGCAAGAAGGACGGTGGCTACACCTACTTCCTGCCGGATGTCGCCTATCACCTGGACAAATGGCAACGGGGCTTTACCACCGTTATCAACGAACAGGGTGCCGACCACCACTCTACCGTTACCCGCGTTCGCGCCGGCTTGCAGGCACTGAATGCCGGCATTCCGGAAGGCTGGCCAGACTACGTGCTACACCAGATGGTGATGGTGACCCGCTCCGGCCAGGAGGTGAAAATCTCCAAACGCGCCGGCAGCTACGTGACCGTCCGAGACCTGATTGATGAGGTTGGCCGCGACGCGACCCGTTTCTTCCTGGCCGCGCGCCGGGTGGATTCCCAGTTGACCTTCGATATCGATCTGGCTCGCTCCCAGACCAATGAAAACCCGGTTTATTACGTGCAGTATGCCCATGCGCGCATCTGCAGCGTGCTTCGAAAACTGGCCGAGGAAGGTGTAGAGCGCAGTCGCAACGAATGTATTGGCGACCTCTCTCTGCTGACGCTTGACGAGGAAAAGGACCTGGCCAACCAGCTGGCCAAGTATCCGGAGCTCATTGCCAATTCCGCCGCGCAGCGTGAACCGCACCATCTCACGCACTACCTGCGGGACCTGGCGGGCCAGTTCCATACGTATTACAACGCCCATAAGGTATTGATTGAAGATACCGCCGTTCGTGACGCGAGGGTCAGCCTCTACCTTGCCATCCGGCAGGTTATCGCCAACGGTCTGGATCTGCTGGGCGTCAGCGCACCGGAAGAGATGTAAGACGAATGTCCCGAGACTACGCCCGTAAGGACAGACCCGCCAAAGCGTCGGCCACTTCACGCAAAAAGCCTGCGAAACAGGCAAAGCCGAAGGCTGCCCGGCCAAAGCCGGCGGCCAGTGCCCGCTCCCAACACGGCGGCCTGTCGCTCAAGTGGATACTGCCCCTGGCGGCCGTGGGCGGCTTTATCGGGTTTATCGTTTACCTGAACTCGTTACCCACGAGCACGCCAACGAGCCCGCATTCGCAGCAGCCAGCAGTCACTGAGAAACCGGCCCAGAAACCTGCGAAGACGCCCGCAGAGACCGCGAAGGAAGAGGACAAACCCGGGTTCCGCTTCTACGAAATGCTGCCGGAATCCGAGGTGGTGCCGCCGAAAGTCGAAGAATACACACCCGGACCGGCTCAAACGGATTTCAATTATCTGCTTCAGTCCGGCTCTTTCCGCAGCAAGGAGGACGCCGAACGACAGCGGGCCCAGATCGCCTTCCAGGGTTTGCGGGCAAGTACCCAGAGGATTGACCTGGACAACGGTTCGGTCTGGTACCGCGTCAACGTTGGCCCCTTCACCTCCCGAAGCCAGATGAACTCCGCCATCGACAAACTGGTTTCCCTGAATATCCAGCCACTGGTCCGGAAGATCCCCAAGGAAGGCTGATCTTTCGGGCCGGGTGCGAACACCTTGAATTCGCACCAGAAGCCTCCATAACAACGGGATACCAATTTCAATCAGGCAATTGGAGCCCAAATGACTACCATTCTTTCCGTCAGGCGCGATGACGAAGTTGCCATGGGTGGCGACGGCCAGGTTTCCCTGGGCAACACCGTAATGAAAGGCAATGCCCGAAAAGTTCGCCGCCTCTATAACGGCCAGGTGATCGCCGGCTTCGCGGGCGGTACCGCCGATGCCTTCACCCTGTTCGAGCGATTCGAAGCCCAGCTTGAAAAACACCAGGGCAACCTCACCAGGGCTGCGGTGGAATTGGCGAAAGACTGGCGAACTGACCGTGCGCTGCGCCGGCTCGAGGCCTTGCTGGCTGTAGCGGACAAAACCGCCTCGCTGATCATCACCGGCAACGGGGATGTGATTGAGCCGGAACAGGGCCTGATTGCCATCGGGTCTGGCGGCCCCTTTGCCCAGGCTTCAGCCCGGGCCTTACTGGAAAACACAGACCTGTCCGCCCACGAGATAGTCGAGAAAGGTCTGGATATCGCCGCCGACATTTGTATCTACACCAACCACAATCGCACCCTTGAAGTGCTCTCCAAAAACGACTGATCCGGAGCGACCATGTCTGCAATGACTCCCCGTGAGATTGTCCACGAGCTCAACAAACACATCGTGGGCCAGGAAGAAGCCAAGCGGGCGGTGGCTATCGCCCTGAGAAATCGCTGGCGCCGGATGCAGCTGGACAGCAGCCTGCGCGATGAGATCACTCCCAAAAACATCCTGATGATCGGTCCCACGGGTGTGGGTAAAACCGAGATTGCCCGGCGCCTCGCAAAATTGGCCGATGCCCCGTTTCTGAAAGTGGAGGCCACCAAATTCACCGAAGTCGGCTACGTCGGCCGCGACGTGGAATCCATCATTCGTGATCTGGCGGATATGGCCGTCAAGATGCTCCGCGAAGCAGAAATGAAGCGTCACGAAGAACGGGCACTGGACGCGGCGGAAGAGCGCATCCTGGATGCACTGATCCCGCCGCCCCGGGATTTCGGTGAGGACAGCCAACGCAGTTCCGACTCATCCACTCGCCAGCTGTTCCGGAAAAAACTCCGGGAGGGCGAACTGGATGACAAGGAAATCGAGATCGACCTGCGTAATTCCAGCGCCGGAGTCGAAATTATGGCGCCTCCGGGCATGGAGGAGATGACTAATCAGCTGCAGAGCATGTTCTCCAACCTGTCTTCCGACAAGCGCAAAACACGGAAGATGAAGGTTTCGGACGCCCTCAAGCGGGCCAAGGAAGAAGAAGCTGCGAAGCTGGTCAACGAAGAAGAGATCAAACAGAAAGCCATTCAGGCCGTCGAGCAGAATGGCATCGTGTTCGTGGATGAGATCGACAAGGTCGCCAAGCGATCCGAGAATACTTCGTCGGATGTTTCCCGCGAAGGCGTCCAGCGCGATCTGCTCCCGTTAATCGAGGGCAGCACCGTGAGTACTAAATACGGTTCTGTGCGCACCGATCATATTCTGTTCATCGCTTCCGGCGCGTTCCACCTGTCCAAGCCCTCGGACCTGATTCCGGAGCTGCAGGGCCGCTTGCCGATCCGCGTTGAGCTTCAGGCACTGACACCCGAAGATTTCAAGCGCATCCTGACAGAACCGGATGCCTCCCTGGTACAGCAATACGAAGCGCTTATGCTGACCGAAGGTGTGAAACTGACCTTCCGGGAGGATGCCATTGCGCGTATCGCCGAGGTTGCCTGGAAGGTGAACGAGAGCACTGAAAACATCGGTGCCCGGCGACTGCACACCGTCCTTGAGCGGTTGCTTGAAACCCTTTCCTTCGATGCCGGTGACAAGGTTACCGATGGCTTCGAGGTAACCGCCGAATACGTGGATGAAAAGCTTGGAGAGTTGTCCGAAGACGAGGATCTGAGCCGGTACATTCTGTAGGCGTGAGCGAGACGGTGCAGATGACACAGTCATCTGCACCCTCACCTACTGAACATTATTGCGCCTTTGAAAAGAGGTGCGACACGTTAGTCAAGCCACCCGCCAACCGGCCCTTCTCGGCTTTTTTCTTCCTGCCCTTGGCCACATACAGTGGCAGCATTTCGCCGTAAAGACTGGTACTGATCGTGCGCTGCTCGTCTTCAAGGCGATCCCGGCGAAGCTTGATGCCATATTTCGCCAGCTTGGGCTCCAACTGGTCTGCGCGACTCAAAAGATCCCGCCGTGTCATCTGATAGGCGTGCTCACACACCATTCTGCGGGACTGGAAGCTGAATACGTTGGAGAAGAACAGCTTGGCGTCGTCTCGGGTGGGTTCAAACAGCAGAATATCCTTGTCGGGATAATCCCGGGCATACTGGGCAATGCCCGACTGCATCCTTGAGTACACCATGGTCCTGAAGGTCTGTGACAGAACGTTTGGCATACCTGAGCGGGTCAGCTCGCCCGGCTTCATGGAGCCGGCCCGGACCGCCGCACTGGCGTCAATCGGCACCTGGGGATTCACGGCGAAAACCAGGTCGGCACCGTCTTCAAAAGCCACGGAGGCGTGCAAACCCTTGCGCAGCGTACCGTCCACATAATACCGCCCATCGATTTCCACTGGCACATACAACCCCGGTGAGGCAGTGCTGGCCTGAATAGCCTTGGAAATGGGCACATGATCAAAACCGGGAGCACCAAAGCAGACCGCTTCGGTACTCTCAACATCGGCAGCCACGATGTAGAGGCTGCGCTTGAGCTGACGGAAATCATTGGTGCGCCCAAGCATGGTGAAGGCCCGTTTGAGATACTCATGCAGGCCTTCGTTATCAAACAGCCCGGCCGGCGCTGCCTGGGCCAGAATGGTCATGGCTTCCAGCAGACTCTGATCGTAGGGGTTGTTGACGAAGCGACTCACTGCCGTCGAAACCAACCCGGGAATTGCCAGCAATCGACTGCCAATCTCCCGGAAAGCCGGGCGATAGAATACTTCCGGATGGAACGGGTGTACTTCCGCCTCGTTACGCACGAAAATTCGGCAAAGTTGCGCCGTGGTCATCTGGTTGGCGAGATTCGCCGCCACAAAAGAGCCGCCATTAACACCAACATAGACATCGATGTTGTTGAAATCGAGACCATCAAGTGCCTCATCCAGCGCCCGGAGCGCTCCGATTTCATAAATGCCGCCCAGAGGACCACCGCCACCAAGGGCAAGCCCGATGCGGGGAGCGGGTTTATGGTCAATTGGCGAGCTCATAGCCTTCCCTTTTCCGGATTAAGAATGCGGGTCCTTCAGGCAGACCGCCGGATAATTCCAGTTTCAAGATAACAACCGTATTTAGAGTGCGCACCCTATATTGCCCAAACCCGTACCTGCGATCAGGAAACGGCGGCCTCTGATACCGCCATAGCCGTCGACTTGCCGGGGCGCAGGTAACGGCCGAAGCCGGCATTACGCAACGCCAGGTCGACACAGCTCTTGATCACGTGAGGCGAGTCCAGTAACAACACATCCTCCAATAGCTGAATGGCCCACTCACGGCTGACACTGCGAATCACCGATTTGACCTTGGGCAAGCTGGCGGCGTTCATGGACAGGGAATCGTAACCCATGGCCATCAACAGCAGCGCACCGCCGGGATCACCCGCCAGTTCACCGCAGATGCCAACAGGCTTGCCCACCGAGTGAGCGTCCTGGGCGATTCGCACCAGCGCCTGGAGCACCGCCGGGTGATACGAGTGATAGAGCTGGGCAACCCGGGGATTGTTACGATCCACCGCCAGCAGATACTGGGTCAGGTCGTTGGAACCAACAGAGAGGAAGTCCACCCTGTCCGCCAGTTCCCGAATCTGGTAAACGGCAGCGGGGATTTCGACCATCACGCCCACCTTGGGCATGTGAATGTCGTAACCCTCTTCCCGAACCTCGTGGTACACCCGGTAAATCAGGTGCAGGGACTCCTCCACCTCCGAGATGTTGGAGATCATTGGCAGCATGATCTGGAGGTTGTTCAACCCCTCGCTGGCCTTGAGCATGGCCCGAACCTGAACCAGGAAGATCTCCGGGTGGTCGAGGGTAACGCGGATACCCCGCCAGCCCAGGAACGGGTTTTCCTCCTGGATCGGGAAATAGGTCAGCGCCTTGTCGCCGCCAATATCCAGCGTACGCATGGTAACGGGGCTCGGCGCGAAGGCTTCGAGCTGCTCCCGGTAATACTCTCGCTGCTCCTGCTCTGAGGGGAAGCGGTCCTTGATCATGAAGGGCACTTCGGTCCGGTAAAGACCGATACCCTCGGCACCGTGCGAGAGCGAGCGCACCACATCGGTCATCAACCCGGTGTTCACCAGCAGTGAGACCCGATGGTGATCGGTGGTTTCACAGGGCTTGTCCTTGAGAACTTCAAGCCCGCGAATAAGTTCGTCTTCTTCGTCGCAGATCGCCTGGTAGTAGGAGCGGAGGTCTGCCGATGGCGAAGCAAAAATCTGGCCCTCAAAGCCGTCTACGATCAGCTCCTTGCCGTCGAGCTGATTTACGGGAATATCGACCAGCCCCATAACAGTCGGCACGCCCATGGCGCGTGCCAGAATGGCGACATGAGAGTTACTGGAGCCTTTGACCGACACCAGACCCACCAGCTGCCCCTTGGGGACCTCGCCAAGCATGGCCGGTGTCAGCTCTTCGCTGACCAGGACCGTGCGCTCGGGGTAGTTCAGGTGTTTCTGCTCGCCTTCCTGCAGATGAGACAGCAGACGGCGGCCCAGGTCCCGGATATCAACAGCGCGTTCCTGCAGGTAATGATCGTCCATCATCTCGAAATGACGGATGTACTGCTGGACCACCTGCTTGAGAGCGCCCTGGGCCCAGATCCCTTCCCTGATCTTGTTCGACACCTCACCAGGCATGGCATCGTCGCCCAGCATTCTCAGATAGACATCGAACAGGGCCTGCTCTTCAGGACGCAGCTGCGAAGCCAACCGCTTGGCAACCCGCTCGATATCTTCCCTCACCGCTTTAACCGACCCTCCGAACAGGGCCAGTTCCTGATCAATATCGTCAGTCGGCTTTTCCGGAACCACATCAAGGTCAGCGGATGGATAAACGACAACGCCATTGCCGATGGCAACACCTGGAGCACCCGGCACGCCGTTAAAACTGACATCGTGTGCCTCCTCACCGGTCAGGGACAGGCCACTGATGGCGCCGGTGGCTTCACTATGGGCTATGACCCCCGCCAGCTGAGCGGAAACGGTTACCAGGAATGCCTCTTCGCCCTCATCAAAGCACCGGGAACTCTCCCTCTGCTGGACAACGAGCACACCCAACACCCGGCGATGGTGAATGATCGGAACACCCAGGAACGAGCGGAAGCGCTCCTCACCAGTCTCGGGGAAGTAACGATAGCGTGGATGGGAGGGCGCATCCTCGAGGTTGATAGGCTCCTCACGAGAGCCCACCAGGCCGACAAGACCCTCTGAATAGGCCAGGCTCACCTGGCCAACCGCCTTGCGGTAAAGGCCTTCGGTGGCCATCAAAATGTAGCGGTTGGTGGCAGGGTCAAGCAGGTAGACGGAACAGACCTCGGTTCCCATGGCTTTCTGCACCCGCGATACAATGATATCCAGCGCCTCCTGCAGATCGCGGGCGCTGTTTACCTCTTGTACTAGACTTCGCAGAATGCTCAGCATGGCGGTGTCAGTCCGTCATTTCTGGTGTTCCTGTAAACGCCGATTCTGCTCCGCCCTGTGCCACTGCTCCATGTTGTAGAACAGTCGCGGCGCAAGCTCTCTCAGCGCGCGTCGATACACTTCTCGCTTGAATGAAACCACCTGCCCCAACGGATACCAGTAGCTTACCCACTGCCAGCCGTCGAACTCCGGTGAATCCGTACCGTCCACGCAAACCTGCGCGTCCGGCGATAACATCCTCAGCAGGAACCATTTCTGTTTTTGGCCCACACAAACGGGGTGGGAGTTTTGGCGTACCATCCTCCTCGGGAGTCGATACCTCAGCCAGCCTCGCGTGCAGCTGATGATTTCCACATCGTTCGCACAGAGACCGATTTCCTCTCCAAGCTCCCGGTACAGTGCATCCTCGGGGGATTCATCATACTTGATCCCCCCCTGGGGAAACTGCCAGGAGTCCTGCCCTATTCGCCTTGCCCAGAGAACTTCTCCCCTGTGGTTGGCCAGAATGATTCCGACGTTGGGTCTGAAACCGTCTGAATCGATCACGGCACAGTCCTCTTAAGAGTCGGTAGACCGGTTAAAAATTCACCGGTCGGATTTGTCCAAGTTGCTCTCATTCTTACAGAATCCCAAGGGTTCGGCAAACGGAGCCGTTGAGGACAGGTCATGCTAGACTTGGCGCTTTACCGCAAGCCCTGTCATCACCGGAGGTAACCGCTTGACGCTCGCAATTTTTGATCTGGACAACACCCTTTTAGCCGGAGACAGCGACCACGCCTGGGGCGAATTTCTGGTGGAGGAAGGCATTGTCGATGCCGAGGAATACCGCCTTGCCAACGACCGCTTCTATCAGGAATACCTGAACGGCGAGCTGGATATCCTGCACTACCTGGGGTTTGCCCTTCAGCCGTTGGCCAGTCACAACATGGAAGAGCTACTGGCGTGGCGGGAAGCCTTTATGGAGAAAAAAGTGCGCCCCATGATGCAGGCCACTGCAGATACGCTGCTGGACAGCCACCGGGAGCAGGGTCACACCCTGATGATCATCACCGCCACCAACCGTTTTGTGACTGAACCCATTGCCGAGGCCCTCGGCATAGAACATCTGATCGCCACCGAGCCCGAGCTTGTCAACGGCCGTTATACAGGCGAAGTGGCCGGCACTCCGAGCTTTCAGGATGGCAAAGTCGCGCGACTGGATGACTGGCTGAGTGCCCATAACAGGACACTCGAGGGGGCCTGGTTCTACAGCGACTCCCACAATGACTTGCCGCTGCTGAAAAAAGTGGACAACCCGGTAGCCGTCGACCCGGACCCGACCCTGGAGCAATTTGCCCGGGACAACGGCTGGAAAGTGATGTCACTGAGAGGCTGAAATGTGAATATGGGGTCAGATGAAAGCTTTCATCTGACCCCGACTTCAAATGCTTCAGAAGAAGCCTGTTAGTGAGCGTACAAAGCAGGACTTGATGTAATCGGTCTCGGGGATGCCCGGAATCACCGGGTGATCCGGAGCCTGATGCCCCTGCTCGAGCAACTGGACAAAGCGGTCGATCTTGCGGCCGCTGCCTCGAATGATGTCCACCAGCTTCTCCTGCGAGAGATGCATCGAACAGGACGCGGAAACCAGTATCCCATCGCGCTCCAGCAACCGCAGACCGAGCTGGTTCAGCCGGGCATAGGCCTCTTCACCCGCCTTCTGGTCCCTGCGCCGGGGAATCAGTGCCGGCGGATCGAGAACCACCACATCAAACTTCTCCTTCTCATCCGCCAGCGCCTTCAGGGCCTCGAAGGCATCTCCCTCAATGGTTTCCACATTGTCGAGGCCATTGAGCCTGGCGTTGTGGTGAACCGAATCAATGGCACCGGCCGAACTGTCGACACAGGTCACTTGGGTGGCCCCGGCACAAGCGGCCTGAATGCCCCAGCCACCGACATAACTGAACACATCCAACACCCGCTTGCCCGGCGCATAGGCCTGCAAACGGGCACGGTTCATCCGATGATCGTAAAACCAGCCCGTCTTCTGGCCGCCTTCCAACGGCACCTCGAACCGGACACCGTTCTCCTCCACCTCCAGCAGACTCACCGCAGCGCCATGGGCCTGCTCCACGTAGGTATCCAGCCCCTCCACCTTGCGCATCTTGCCATCGTTCTTGAGGATGATCGCCTCAGGGTGCACCAGCCGCTGGACTGCCCGAACAACTGCCTCCTTCATCGCTTCCATACCGGCCGTGGAAATCTGCACCACCACCGTGGAATCAAACCGGTCAATCACCAGCCCCGAAAGCCCGTCACTGTCGCCAAACACCCAACGGTAAAACGGCTTGTCGAAAAGCCGTTCTCTGAGCGCAAGCGCAGCCTCCATCCGCTGGGTCAACCGCTGGGGCGTCATACCGTGGCCCGGATCCCGACTGATCAGCCGGCCACAAATCAGCGCATGGGGATTAACGAACACTGTACCCAGAGGCTTGTCGTTCGACGCCCGAAGCTCCGCCTGAACACCGGCCTCGAATTCCGTCAGCGGACTGCGGCGGGTGTCCACCTCATTGCTGTAAACCCATAGATGGCCAGCACGGAGACGGCGCTCTGCGCCTTTTCGAAGATACAGAACCGGAAAATTCATAAAGACCACCTGGAAAGGAAAGACAGGGATTATACAAGATGAGTTGAAACTGATACCGATGTATGACGGGCTGACGGGGCGGGCCTTCCAAAACTGTGCGGAGCCAGGGATGGCGGAGCCAAGCGTACAGGGACGTATTCACAGCGTGTTTTGGAAGGCCCGCCCCGTCAGGCCAGCCTCCCAAGCGGAAGTGTTATTCCTCGGCCGCCACATGCTCCGCATAAGCTGTAGAATCCATCAGGCCATCCAGCTCACCAGCATCCTCAAGCCGCACCTTGTAAAGCCAGCCGTCACCGTAGGGATCTTCGTTGACCTTCTCCGGCTCGTCCTCAAGGCTCTCATTCACCTCGATAACCTCACCGGTCACCGGGCTGAACACATCCGAAGCCGACTTCACAGACTCAGCGACTCCGGCTTCCTCTCCACCGTTAACCGTTGCGCCCACATCCGGAACACCGATGTATACCACATCACCCAGTTGCTCCTGGGCAAAATCCGTAATACCGACAGTCGCCGTGCCATCGTCTGACACGCGAACCCATTGATGGGTCTCAATGTATTTCAGGTCTGCGGGTATCTCACTCATAGTCTGGTTTCCTGAACGAATTTTTTGCGCAGTTTAACTGAAGAGGTTAATTCCAGCGAACCTCACGTGCCAGCTTCATGAACGAATTCAGGTAATCCACCTCCCGATCCCGCTCACGAAGTCCCAAAAAGATCTGTTTCGGAATCCCCGTTTCCCCGAGCTGAACCGGCCGAACCGGAATCCGGGTACCGTAATCCTCGACCAGCCAGCGTGGGAGCGCGGCCACCCCGCGCCCTGCCGCAACCATTTGCAACATGATATCGGTGGTCTCGATGGTTTTGTGCCGCGCGGGACTGGCGTGGGCCGGAAGCAAGAACCGCGTGTAGATATCCAGACGTTCGATTTCCACCGGGTAGGTGATCAGGGTTTCTTTCTCCAGATCCCCGGGTTCAGCCCAGGCCTTGTCCGCCAGAGCATGGTCCGCGGCCACCACCAACACCTGCTCGTAGTCGAACACCGGCTCGAAAACCAGGCCCGGGCGCTGCAGGGGGTCCGGAGTTACCAGCATGTCGATGTCGTGACCGAACAGGGCGCCAATGCCGCCAAACTGGAATTTCTGTTTTACATCCACATCCACCCCGGGCCAGCCCTCCAGATAGGGCCCGACTACTTTCAACAGCCATTGATAGCAGGGATGGCACTCCATTCCGATACGCAGCGTGCCACGCTGCCCCCTGGCAAACTGGCCGATCAGCATCTCCGCGTGCTCCATCTGCGGCAGCAGCCTGTTGGCCAGCGAAAGCAGGTATTCCCCCGACTGGGTCAGTCGCAACTGCCGCCCTTCCCGCACCCAGACGTCGGTACCCAACTGGTGTTCCAGCTTACGGATGGAATGGCTGAGGGCAGATTGCGTCAAGTGCAGGCACTCGGCGGCCGCCGTCAAAGACCCCTGCTGATTCACTGCCCGGAGAATTTCCAGATGGCTTCGCTCGATCATTATCACCCTTCGCATGAGCAATATTCATTGATCTCTGAAATAATACCATTATTTTTCATTCCGCCAGGTGGATATTCTGCACTTTCTTCAAAATCACGAAATCAAGCAGAGGACACACCATGGTAACCACCCACAATCTCGGCTTCCCACGAATCGGGGCCCGCCGCGAGCTGAAGTTTGCCCAGGAAGCCTTCTGGAAAGGCCGGATAAACGAGGAGGATCTGCAGATTACCGGTGCCGATCTCCGGCGCAGGCATTGGCAGAACCAACGCCCACTGGACCGAGTGCCCGTCGGAGACTTCTCCTTTTACGATCAGATACTGGATATGAGTGTCACCCTGGGCAACCTGCCTGAGCGGGTGAACGACACCAAAGGCAGCGAACTCGACCGTTATTTCCGGGTAGCCCGGGGGCGTTCCGGGCAGGAATCAGCCTGCTGTGGTGTTCAGGCAGGGGAAATGACCAAATGGTTCGACACCAACTATCACTACATCGTGCCCGAGTTCCACCAAAACACCCGCTTTCGACTCAATGGCAACCGACTAATCGATCAGATCGACGAGGCGCGAGCCCAAGGATTAACACCAAAGCCGGTGATTATCGGCCCCGTCACCTATCTCTGGCTTGGCAAAGCCAAAGACGACAGCGACCGACTATTGCTGCTGGAGTCTTTACTGCCCGTGTACTCAGAGCTTCTGGAACTGTTAGCAGACCGTGGCGTTGAGTGGGTTCAGGTAGACGAACCCGCGCTTGTGACCGACCTGGATGCGGACTGGCGCCACGCCTTCAGCCTCGCTTATCACCACCTCAAGACAAGCACGCCGAAGTTGTTGGTAACCACTTACTTCGGTGAATTGCGAGAAAATCTGCAGCTGGCCTGTGAATTACCCGTGGCCGGATTGCACCTCGATGCCATCAGTGCGCCACAGGAAGTCCCCCGTGTGGTCGACTGGCTACCGCCCCACAAGCAACTTTCTTTGGGCGTTATCAATGGCCGGAATATCTGGCGATCGGATCTGGAGAAGACCCTCGACTGGCTCGAACCGGTCTATGAAAAGTTGGGGAATCGTCTCTGGCTCGCGCCATCCTGCTCACTGATTCATGTGCCTGTCGATCTAACGAGTGAAGACAAGCTTGACCCGGAAATCCGCAGCTGGCTGGCATTCGCCGTCCAGAAACTGGATGAACTGAAGACTCTCGCCACAGCGTTGAGTAATGGAAGAGCGGCCGTTCGCGAACAACTGGCGGAATCGACGGTAGCCGTCAACAGTCGGGCAACATCCGAACAAGTTCACAGCGCTTCTGTGCAGGCCCGTCTCGCCGACGTCAGTCCGGCACTCGGTCAGCGGCAAAGCCGTTTCCCGGACCGCATCGCCATACAGCAACGGAAGCTTGGCCTACCCCGCTTCCCGACAACCACCATCGGGTCCTTTCCCCAAACACGGGATATCCGCCAGACCCGCTTGCAGTTCCGAAAGGGTGAGCTAACGGAGCCGCAATACAACGCCCGGATTCGCGAAGAGGTTCGTCGCTGCATTGTCGAGCAGGAGGCCCTGGGGCTCGATGTGCTTGTTCACGGCGAAGCCGAGCGAAACGACATGGTCGAATATTTCGGCGAACAACTGGACGGCTATGCCTTCAGTCAGTTCGGGTGGGTTCAGTCCTACGGCTCGCGATGCGTGAAACCACCCATCCTGTTCGGAGACATATCTCGCCCGAAAGCCATGACCGTCGAATGGATCCGCTATGCCCAGTCGCTCACGAAAAAGCCTCTGAAGGGCATGCTGACCGGACCTGTCACCATCCTCAACTGGTCGTTCGTGCGGGACGACCAGCCACGGCGAGAGACCTGCCTTCAACTGGCACTGGCCATCCGGGAGGAGGTGCTGGATCTGGAGGCCTCGGGCGCCCGAATTATCCAGATCGATGAAGCCGCCCTTCGGGAGGGCTTGCCGCTGCGGCAAGCCGATTGGAAGAACTATCTGGACTGGGCCATCGAGTCATTCCGGATATCTGCCAACGGCGTTCGAGACGAAACCCAGATCCACACCCACATGTGCTATTCGGAGTTCAACGACATTATCGAAGCCATCGCCCGGATGGACGCTGATGTGATTACCATCGAGACCTCCCGGTCGGACATGGAGCTTCTCGATGCCTTCCGTGGTTTCCATTACCCGAACGACATCGGGCCCGGTGTCTATGACATACACTCGCCGAATATTCCCGACAGCGAGCAGATTCGATCATTGATGATAAAGGCGGCAGAGCGGATACCAGCAGAGCGGCTATGGGTGAACCCAGACTGTGGCCTGAAGACCCGTCAGTGGGAGGAGGTCCGCCCTGCCCTGAAAGGCATGGTCGCCGCCGCTCGGGAACTCAGAGAAAGTATTCAGTAACCGGAACTGTTCTGATCCAGCTCGAACTGGAAATCCTCGGCCCGGCGGACTTCCGTTGCGAAGTCGCCATAATCGTGGAATTCGAACCAGCGGTAACCGGGCGGTAAATCCTCAACCGAAAACTTGCTGGAACCGGAAGTAAACTGGATGCAGGTGGACGGCGTGGCCAACAGCTGCACGCCGTTGCGCTCGCGCTCGTGCTCCTGATGGATATGCCCCCACAACACGATCCTGACCTGAGGAAATCGATCTAGCACCTGCCAGAACGCATCGCGATTGGTTAGGCCAATTTTCTCCATCCAGTCGGAGCCGATATCCACCGGATGATGATGGAGTGCAATCACTGCCGGTATGTCCGGATGTTGCTCAAGCGTCTCCGAGAGGAACGCCAGTTCGGATTCAGCCAAAGCGCCGAAAACCTTGCCGGGCACAGAGGAATCCAGCATCACAAACTGCCAGCCACCCTGAATCACGTGACGATCAGAAGCGTTGTACTCGCGAGAAACCTGGAGCAGGTTATCGATATGATCGTGATTACCAGCGATCCAGACTGAGGGACAGGAGAAAGACTTCAGGCTCTCACCAAAGACTCGGTACGCTTCCACCGACCCGTCTTGAGCGAGATCCCCGGTAGCCAGAATCAGATCCGGCTGACCGTGCACTTTCAATACCTCTGCAATAACCGCCTGCAGGCTTTCCCGGGTTCTAACGCCCAACAGATCTCCGTCGGCACGCGCCATCAGGTGCGGATCAGTCAGCTGCAGTACCCGCAGTGGCCGGTTTTTTTCCTTCGTGGTCATGGCGTTCTGGATCTACTCGCTGGCAATACGTGGTCTGATAACAAGTGTACGACGCCGATTCACAGATTTATCACTTTCGAATCGAACCCGGGTCACATTCTGGCAAGGCTTAGACGATATATTGCAATTTTTGACAACTATGGCACATCGGTGCGCCATAGCCACACCACTTTAGTACAGGATAAGCGTGTATCGAACCGCCTCAGTCGACGCCTTCGCCGGCAGACCAGGCTGCATGTTCCATGGGCAGGTGACCAAACCTGAGACAGTAATCCAGCCAATCGGCGAGGAAGCCGTTGACCTGGACCTTTTCATCCGGATGGTGCATGAAGCGATTGGGGTAATCGTTGACGGGAGCAATCTGGCGATCACGGTAGCAGCTGATCACTTCCGCCATGCTGGCGTCGTGGTAGACCCGTACGGTCATTTGAGGGTTGTTTAACCAACGACCGGAATTATGGACCTGCTCAAGCAACAGGGTTTCGGTGAACTTTGCTGTCTGGAGCACCTGAATCCGGACTCGTCCCAGGTAGTGGTTCTCCCGATGCAGCTCGAACTCGCACACGGGCTTGCCGTCCACCTCCAGCTGCCTCAGCTTACGGAGCCGCTGATAGTTTCCGTCACACAAGGCGCCGAGCTGTCTGAGATCCGGAACATACCGCCTGGGTTTCATGGTCCACTCGCCCATCACTGCCACCCTTTCCTCAAACGGGCCCGATTCAGCTCGAGCCACTGCAGGGCTATAATGGCGGCCGCGTTGTTGATGCGACCATCGTGGATCATCGCTATGGCGTCGTCGGATGACACCACATGGGCACGGATATCCTCATGTTCATGTTCCATACCATACAGACCACCGGCATCCGCGGTGCTGACACACCCGCAATAAAGGTGAATCATTTCCGTGCTGCCGCCGGGTGACACCAGGTAATCGCAGATTTTTTCCAGCGGCTCAAAGGTAAGTCCGGCCTCTTCCTGGCCCTCGCGTTGAGCGACTTCTTCAGGGCTCTCGCCGTCTTCGTTCATACCAGCCACCAGCTCCAGCAGCCACGGCGACTGATCACGACCCAGGGCACCAAGACGGAACTGCTCAAGAAGGACTACCTCGTCCCGTTCCGGGTCGTAGGGAAGTACACAGGTGGCATCGCCACGAATGAAGAGTTCTCGGGTAAACACCGGCATGTCCCGGCCGTCAAAACGCGGATGGGTCAACCAGAGCTTATCCATGCGGAAGAAGCCCTGGAAGACGGTTTCACGTTTTTCGACGTTGACGTCGTCGGCGTTGAACTGGAACGGTTTGGCCATTTTTTGTCCGGTCGTTGAATCGACTTGGAACGATAGCCTTTAGTTGGGTATTACTTCAAGTTCAAACCTTGTCGTAAAGCTTACTCCCGGACTCCACGAACTCGCGGGATTTCTCCTGCATGCCGGCATCCACTGCCGACACCTCATCCAGGCCGTGCTCCTTCGCATAATCCCGAACTTCCTGGGAAATCTGCATGGAGCAGAACTTCGGTCCGCACATGGAACAGAAATGCGCCACCTTGGCGGATTCCTTCGGCAGGGTCTCATCGTGGTAGGCGCGAGCCGTATCCGGGTCCAGACCGAGGTTGAACTGGTCTTCCCAACGGAATTCGAAACGGGCCTTGGAGAGCGCATTATCGCGAATCTGGGCACCCGGGTGCCCCTTCGCCAGGTCCGCGGCGTGGGCGGCGATCTTGTAAGTGATGATGCCGGTTTTCACATCGTCCTTGTTGGGCAGCCCCAGGTGTTCCTTGGGTGTGACGTAGCAAAGCATGGCGCAGCCATACCAGCCTATCATGGCGGCACCAATACCGGACGTGATGTGATCGTAGCCCGGCGCAATATCGGTAATCAGCGGGCCCAGGGTGTAGAACGGCGCTTCGTCGCAACATTCGAGCTGCTTGTCCATATTCTCTTTCACCAGATGCATGGGCACATGGCCGGGGCCTTCAATCATGCACTGCACATCGTGTTTCCAGGCGATCTTGGTGAGCTCACCGAGGGTTTCCAGTTCGCCGAACTGGGCTGCGTCGTTGGCGTCGGCGATGGAGCCGGGGCGCAGGCCGTCGCCAAGGCTGAAAGAGACATCGTAGGCTTTCATGATTTCGCAGATGTCTTCGAAGTGCTCGTACAGGAAGCTTTCCTTGTGGTGAGCCAGGCACCATTTGGCCATGATCGAACCACCCCGGGAGACGATGCCTGTGGTGCGCTTGGCAGTCATAGGCACATGGTGCAGGCGGACGCCCGCATGGATGGTGAAGTAATCCACGCCCTGCTCGGCCTGTTCGATCAGGGTATCCCGGAAGATTTCCCAGGTCAGGTCCTCGGCCACGCCGCCGACTTTTTCCAGGGCCTGGTAAATCGGCACGGTGCCGATGGGTACCGGGGAGTTGCGGATGATCCATTCCCGGGTCTCGTGAATGTTCTTGCCGGTAGACAGGTCCATGATGGTATCGGCGCCCCAGCGGATGCCCCAGGTCAGTTTCTCGACTTCTTCCTCAATGGAGGAGCTGACCGCTGAGTTGCCAATGTTGCCGTTAATCTTCACCAGAAAGTTACGGCCAATGATCATCGGCTCGGATTCCGGGTGATTGATGTTCGCGGGGATAATGGCGCGGCCGCGAGCCACTTCGTCCCGGACGAATTCGGGGGTAATCTGGTCCGGCAGGCCCGCACCGAAGGACTGTCCGGGATGCTGGTCTTTCAGCAGACCCTGTTCCCGGGCCTCCTGCAGCTTCATGTTTTCACGGATGGCGATGTACTCCATCTCCGGGGTCACGATACCCTGCCGGGCGTAGTGCATCTGGGAAACGTTTTGGCCAGGTTTGGCCCGTAGCGGTTTTCGCTCGTCCATGAACCTCAGCGGGTCAAGCTGGGGGTCTTTCATGCGGCGGCGGGTGAACCCGGAAGAGTAGTCCGGAAGCTGCTCCACATCACCGCGTTCGGCGATCCAGGCGGCGCGGACTTGTTTGAGACCTTTACGAAGATCAATAGCAGCTTCAGGATCTGTGTACGGGCCGGACGTATCGTACACAACCACCGGAGGGTTCGGCTCGCCGCCCATCTCCGTGGGCGTGTCCTGCACGGTAATTTCCCGCATAGGTACCCGCAGATCGGATCGGCTACCCTGCACGTATACTTTTCGTGAGCCTGATAATGGTTTGATGGCGGCGGAATCCGCCGCTGCGGATTCACTGAGATAGGCTGGCAAGTCCGTCATGGTCTGCTCCCGGTATTGGAGGGTTGTCGGGTCGCGTATGACGGGCCTTCCGGTACGGAAGAGGCTGGAACCAGCACGTTTTGAATGGTCTTAATCCCTACGCCGGCATTATCCGGATCAGGTTGCGGGTTCCGCACTGCAATCTCAGCCAACCACCGGTTTTCGGTGTATCAGCACCCCGTCAAGACGCGAACTGCTCACAAAATGAGTGAACTCTGCAAGTGTAGAAGCGGAGGCGTTTATTGTCCATAATGAGCAACCAATACCTTTGGGTCACCGTCGGCACCGGCCCATACCTTGAATACAGGCCTTCCGAACCCCCTATCCAGATCAGGGATACCCGGAGATAGTTTGTCAGGAGAAGCAATGAATAAGCGTTTACTTCCAGGATTGATCAGCCTGCTCGCAGCCCAGCCTGCGTTCTCTCTGGATCTGATGGAAACCTATGAAAAGGCACTGTCCTATGACTCCGACATTGCCTCGTCCCTGGCGCAGTTCCAGGCACAGCAGGCAACCAGCGATGTCAGCAAGAGCGCCCTGCTGCCCAAAATCTCGGCGGTTGGGTCAGCAAGCTACACAAGTTTCGAGCCCAGGAATATACCCGGGGGGGCAAACGCCGATGAACTGACGCGGCAACTCTTCTCGGGAGACAGTTATCGCACCTACCGCTACGGAATCGAACTGACTCAGCCACTGTTCCGGGCTCAAGACTGGTTCAGCTATGAGGCCAGCCAGTTCCAGACCGAGGCGGCCGAGGCCCAGTACAACCTGGCCCAGCAACAGCTGATTCTTGATGTAGCAACCGCCTACTTCGATGTCTTGCGCGCCAAAGACACCGTCACAACCGCCAAAGCAACTGAAACGGCCATCCAGCGCCAGTACGAACAGGCCCAGGAACGGTTTGACGTGGGGCTCATTGCCATCACCGAAGTCTATGAGGCGCGTGCCAGCTACGACGATGCCAGAAGCCAGCGCATCGCCGCCGACAACGACCTCAATGTGGCCAAAGAACAACTGGCCCGGTTAACCGGAGAATATCCGGACGCCATGGAAAATCTCAGGCAGAATTTTCCGCTCGGGCGCCCGGAGCCTATGGATCCAACTTCCTGGGAAACAACCGCCGTGGAGCAGAACTGGTCCATTCAGGCGGCCCAGAGACAGTTCAGTGCCAGCGAAGCCAGCCTGAAAGCGGCAAAGTCTGATCATTTACCAACTCTTGAGCTGAGCGCCTCCTACCAGGAAACCAGTCTGGAGAACGCCCTTTTTACTCAGCAAGAAGGCAACCAATCGATTGTCTCACTGTCACTGACCATCCCGTTCTACACGGGCGGCGGCACCCAGGCCGGCGTCCGGGAACAGCGCTCGCTGCTCACCGCCGCCGAACAGGACCTGAATACGGTGCGCCGGGACGTACGGGTGAATACCCGGAGCCTGTTCCTGACGGTCAACAACAATATAGAGACCGCTTCCGCCCTGGAACAGACCATCATCTCTCGCCGCAGCGCCCTCGACGCCACCCGCGCCGGCTATGAGGTTGGAACGCGCAATATTGTGGAAGTACTGGATGCGGAACGGGCCTACTACGTAGCCCTGAGAGATTACGCCAACGCCCGCTATGATTACCTGATCAACTCGCTTCAGCTCAAACAGGCCGCCGGAACCCTGACCCCTCGGGACCTGATCGACCTGAACAACTGGCTGAGCGCCGCTGCACCCGGCATCGGGGCGCTGGCCAACGAGAAGAAAACCTTGGACGATCCTACCCAGTAACCACCAGGGCGGGCCCGAAGGCTCGCCCGCATCTTTTGGGCGGATGTATCACACCCGCTCAATAATCCCATCAACCACCTTGTCTAACGCCCCGCGGTTCTTGTTCACCACTTCCAGGGCTCGCTGACCAATCGCTTCACGTTCCTGACCGTCACTAAAAAGAGACGACACGTGAGCGGCCAGATCATCTGCATCGGTAACCAGTTTAACGCCCCGGTCATTCAGCAGGCTCTGGTATATAGTTTCGAAATTAAAGATATGCGGGCCTGAAAACACCGGAATACCCCATCCGGCGGGTTCGAGGGGGTTGTGGCCGCCGCGCTCGATCAGTGAGCCGCCTACAAAGGCCAGGTCACTGGCGCCGTAAAGCATCATCAGCTCCCCCATGGTATCTCCGAGATACACCTGGGCCTGGGCAGGGCCCTCTCCAAGGGAGCGACGGGCCAGAGTCAGCCCCTCCTTGACCGCTTTTTCTGCCACAGGCTCAAAGCGGTCGGGGTGTCTCGGAACCAGGATCAGCAGAGCGCCTGGATGTTCTGCCAAAACTTTTCCATGAGCCGCCAGCAGTTGATCGTTTTCGCTGCCGTGGGTGCTGCCGGCAATCCAGACTGGCCGCCCCGCCAGCTCCTGTCGGAGCGCCATAGCCGCAGCTCGCACATCTTCAGGGATATCAACGTCAAATTTGACACTACCCGTTACGGCCACTTTCTCAGGCGCAACGCCAATTCGCCGAAACCTCTCGGCGTCTTTCTCTGCCTGGGCCGCCACCCAACTGATACTGCGCATGATTGGGGCTGCGAGGCCGCGAATACGCTCATAGCCCCGGGCGGATCGTTCTGACAGGCGGGCGTTGATCAAAAACACCGGAACCCGGCGAGCCCGGCACTGACGAATCATGTTCGGCCAGATTTCGGTTTCCATGATGACCAGTATTCGCGGGCTGGCGCGATCCAGGAAACGCCGGATGGCGCCCGGCGTATCATAGGGTGCGTAGGCGTACTGCACCTGATCACCAAACATCTTGCGTGCCTGGGCCAGGCCGGTGTCGGTCATGGCTGTCATCAGGATGGTGATACCCGGGTTCCGGGCCAGCAATCGTCGAACCATGGGCGCTGCCGCTATGGTTTCACCCACCGAGACAGCATGAACCCACACAACCGTGCCGCTAGCCCGGGGCACAATGCCCAAGCGCTGGTACCAGTTGCGCCTGAGTTCCGGAGCTCGACGTCCGTTCCACCACAGGCGCAGCAGAATGAACGGCAGAATCAGCCTAATAAGCTGGGAATAGATAAATTGCAGCACACAGGACTCCGGGCAAAACAGTGCGCTATCATAGCGCAAAACCTATTGATTTGCTTCCGATTGATGGCTCGGGCCATTGTGCCACCATCAATCGATTCAGACTTTGCAGGACCGGCTTTACGTGAAAACGAAATACCGCAAAATACCGCGAAACACGGATTACTCGGCCTACCGCCATCCCCGATGGTGGCCCACCTGGCTGGGAGTCTTTTTGATGTGGTGTGTGTCCCGGCTGCCAATACGCGTTCAGTGGTGGCTGGGCAAACTGGCGGGACTGCTGGCGTTCCGCCTTGCCCGGGAACGTCGGCACATCGCCGAGGTGAACATTCGGCTGTGCTTCCCGGAACTCACGGCCGCTCAGCAATCTGCGCTGGTTCGGAAAGCGTTTATTGCCAATGGTATTGGCTTGCTGGAAATTGGCATCGCCTGGTTCCGCGATCCAGCCAAACTGACAGGCATCACACAGGTCCATGGCCTTGAGCATTTCGAGCATGCTCTGGCGCAGGGCAAAGGCGTTTTATTACTGGGAGGCCATTACAGCACTCTGGATCTGGGCGGGAGCCTGGTGACCGAGTTCATTGAAGCAGACGTGATGCAGCGGGACCATAACAACCCTTTGATGAACGCCGTGATGACGAGAGCCCGTGAACGCCGGTATGGCAACGTGCTCGGCGCCAAGGACCTCCGGGGCCTGTTTCGCAGCCTTAAGAAAAACCGGGCCGTCTGGTATGCCACCGATCAGGATTACGGCCGCAAGGATATTGTCTTTGCGCCCTTCTTCGGAATACCGGCGGGCACGATTACCGCTACGTCCAGGATCGCGGAGCGCAGCGGCTGCAAGGTCGTCCCGTTCAGTCATTTCCGACGTGACGATGGTCCGGGTTACGACATCTACTTCCATCCTGCCCTTGAGAGCTTTCCCAGCGGGGACGATCTTCAGGATGCAACATTGATCAACCAGACTATCGAGCGAGAAGTGCGGCGCGCCCCGGATCAATATCTGTGGATGCACCGGCGCTTCAAGACCCGCCCTGATGAGAACGATCCGGGATTCTACAAACGCCGGTAATAACGAACTCAGGCAACACGGAGGCCGGCAATACATGCCGGAACACCATGGCCAAACCCGAGCCCAGAACGCAGGATGCATCCACTCCGGTGGTGTGGCTTCTGACCGACAACAAGCCGGGTCACCGGAATCAGCTGAAGGGGCTTGGCAACCGGCTTCGCGTCCTGGCGGGAGCAAGCACCTACTGGGTTGATGCCTCCACCGTAGAGGTACCTCTGTGGCGGGCATTGCTGGCCTCTTCGCCACGTATGGAGGCGTCACTGCCTCGCCCCGATCTTGTCGTCGCGGCAGGGTCCGGCACGCATCGATTACTGCTTGCGCTGCGAAAACGTCGCGGGACCCGAACGCTGGTCATCATGAAGCCCGCGTTTCCGCTGTCTCTGGTCAGCGGCGCCCTGATTCCAGCCCATGATCGCGTCCAACCAGGCCCGCGGGTGCTGTTAACCGAAGGCGTTCTGAACACCATCACACCCCTGGCCAGAATCACCGAGAAACGGGAAGCGTTATTACTCATAGGCGGGCCTTCGCCGCACTTCGACTGGGACGACGATGTCGTCCTGGGCCAGATATCCCACCTGATCGGTCAGTACCCTGACTGGCGCTGGACCATCAGCACCTCACGGCGAACACCGGAGCCCCTGCAGGACCGCCTCGACGACATGGCCGGAGTGCGGATCACCGTTGTTCACCCCCAGCAGACCCACGAGGATTGGCTAAGCCATCAACTTTCCGCCTCACGGGCGGTCTGGGTGACTCCCGACAGCATGTCCATGGTTTGCGAGGCGGCAACCTCCGGAGTGCCAACGGGCCTTTTCGAGTTGGCGGCGAGACCCGGCAGCCGGGTCGTGGACGGAGTGGAACGGCTGGTCCGGGACGGCTATGTTGCCAAGTGGACGGATCACGCCAGCGTCATGGCCGGCAGGGCCGACCACAACCAGTCGCTCTGGGAAGCCAATCGCGCAGCCCTATGGGTCATCGAAAACGGGTTACTGCCAAAGAGCCACAAAACCAATCAACGCCTGCCCAAGGGGGCCCAGCCTTGAGAATTCTTCAGGCACTTCCAGCGCTGTACAGCGGCGGTGTAGAAAGAGGTACCGTAGAGTTCGCTGCAGACCTCGTCAAACGCGGCCACGAATCCTTTGTCGTCTCCAAGGGCGGACCCATGGCGGAACAACTGCGGGGACAGGGTTCAAAGCATATTTTCATGCCGATTCACCGGAAAAATCCGGCGTCCTTCGGGCAAATCCTGCCGATGCGAAAACTGCTTCTTGAACTGAAGCCGGACATCGTTCATGTCCGCTCGCGCATGCCCGCCTGGATTATCTTCCTGGCTCTGAAAAGCATCCCGAAACGGGAACGCCCGGCGGTTGTGTCCACATTCCACGGCATGTATTCGGTAACACCCTACAGCGCCATCATGACCCGCGCCGATCACATCATTGCTGTGTCCCAGTGTGTGCGGGACTACGTGATGAACAACTACCCCGTTCCGGCGGAGAAGCTGACGGTTATTCAGCGTGGTGTCGATGTGGATGCGTTCCACCAACGTGAACTTAGCCAGCAATGGCTGGACCGCTGGTTCCGTCAGTATCCGCAGCTTGCCGGCAAGAAAATCATCATGATGCCCGGACGGATTTCCCGCTGGAAAGGCCAACTGGATTTCCTGGCCATGATGGCGAAGCTGGTGCGCGAGCGGCCCGATTGCCATGGCATCATTGTCGGTGGCGCGGAGCCCGGCAAAGAGCACTTCCTGGATGAACTGGAAAAGGAGCGGGCACGCCTGGACCTGACCGACAAGGTCAGCTTTCTCGGCCAGCGCAATGACATGACCACGCTGTACCTGCTCGCCGATGTGGTCTGCCATATGAGCACCAAACCGGAACCCTTTGGCCGGACAGTGACCGAAGCCCTGGCTTCGGGAACACCGGTCGTGGCCTATAATCGTGGCGGGGCGGCGGAAACACTGCAGGCGTGCTTCCGGGAAGGCCTGGTGGCGCCGGATAACGTGGAGGAGTTCGCAAAGGCCGTTTCCCGGATGTTGGATGCCGGGCCTCCGGCCATTGAGATCCCCTACCGGTTCCGCCTGGAGGCACAAACAGAAGCGAGCCTGGCCGTTTACGAGACGGTGCTTCAGAATGCCGCAAGTCGATCATGACCTCACCGCCCCGATTTACGATCGCCCTTCTGATTGCCACGCCCGGCACAACCTGGGGCGGCATGGAAAAACACACCGCCGATCTGGCAGCCAACCTGGCCAGACGGGGGCATTGCGTCCATGTAGTGGCTCACAAAGACTACCGGGATAGATTTCATTCCGGCATCCACTTTCATGCGCTGCCCGTTCAACTGGGGCGACGGAACCTCTGGCTCCAACTGGCCCTCCGCCGGCGACTTCGAGAAATAGCACCTGATATTCTGCACGCCCAAGGCAACAAGGCTGCACAACTCGCGGCGAAAACCGGAAACCTTGTCCGCGTGCGAATCGGCACGGTGCACGGCACCAAGTCCAACCATAAGGCATTTGATCGACTTGATGAGGTCATTGCCGTAAGCCCCCAAATTCTGGCAGCCCTGCGACATCCCCGAAAACACTTGATCTATAACGGCGTGAACTGCAAGGGCCAAGGAATTAAAACTGACGACGGCCCGAAGCTACCGTCAGGAGTCACCAATGTCATCGCCGTGGGACGACTCGAAACCGTTAAAGGTTTTGATGCGCTGATCCGAGCATGGGCCATGCTCGGCGACTCCACTCATCGCTGCCATCTCACTATTTTCGGCGAGGGCAGCCAACGGTCACAGCTGGAAAAGTTCATCCGTCAGTCTAAACTGGAACAGTCGGTCACTCTGGCAGGGTTCAGGGAGGATCTGGCGCCCGTCTATGACAAGGCCGAATTGACGGTGATCAGTTCCGAACGGGAAGGCTTTCCCTATGTACTGGCGGAGTCCCTTCTCAGTGGTTGCCCAGTGGTCTCCACTCCGGTGTCCGGACCGCGGGATATTCTTCCAGAATCGTCTCTCAGCGCAGGGCATCGGGATCGGGACCTTGCCGAACTGATAACACGAGCGCTCTCTGATCTGGAAACACTGAAACAGAGCGAGCAGCCCGCCATGGATTTTGCCCGTAAAACTCTCACGATCAACGCCATGGGGGAGCAAACGGAAGCGCTGTACCTGAGGGCAATGGGCGAGCAACGAGGCACCTGATGTCCGCTGTATTCGGCAGAGACCTACCGGGTATTTTCCCTCTCAAATTCGGATAGCATCTGCATCTCCCGAGCCTTGGCCAAGCGCATGAAGTTCCTGTTGGCTGCGGTAATGGCAACGCTTAGACCAAACCAACCGTTCAGGATCTGGCGGTGCAGCAGGTAATATTTCAGGAACTTCAAGGGAAACTCGGCAAACAGGCGGGGGCTGGAAATTCGCCGTCCCTTTGCGGCGATAAAGCGGGCCTGCTCCGTCGACAACTGGCAGTACTTGCGCTCCATCTGCTCCAGAGAAATCAGCGTGCGGTGCAACACATCGCCCTTTAAATCCACAACCCGGCCAGCCTTCACCTGCGGCCGGTCATTGTTGCTGTCTTTTTCGGGCTCAATCACTGCCTTGTTACGATTGTAGAGCCTGAGGATCTTCTTCGATTTATCATGGCGGAACGGATGCCGGGGATCCGGCTGGGACAGCACCCAGCGCATCCGGAATCCCGCAATGGCCGGGTCAATCGGCTTTGAAAACAGGTCCTGGATGTTGGCCACAAGCTCGTCCGATAGCACCTCATCCGCATCCAGGTCCAGCACCCAGTCATTACGACAAAGGCTTGCAGCAAAGGCTTTCTGGCAGGCAAACCCCTGCCAGTCGTTATGAACAAAACGGGCACCCGCCGCTTCAACAATGTCACGGGTTCGGTCAATACTTCCGGAATCGACTACGATAATCTCATCAACCCAGCCGGAAACCTTTGCGAGGGATTCCGGCAATCGCAGTTCTTCATCCTGGGTGATGTAATAAACGGATAACGGTAGCTTCATCAAAATTCCTGGTATCGGGCAATCAGTTTACGGACTGGTCAAAACAATATCATGGTTGCCTTATGATAAGATGGCGCGCCTGATTTTGATGTTTTTCTTGGCATTCTCTAACTCAAGCCCGGAGTGTACAGATGATTCACCCCGTCATTATGGCTGGCGGTACCGGCTCACGCCTTTGGCCGATGTCGCGCCAGCTGAATCCGAAGCAGTTCCTGAAACTGACCAACGGCCCCCTGTCGATGTTGCAGGCCACCGTTGCGCGGCTTGAGGGCATGGACGCAGCAAACCCTCTTCTGATCTGCAACGAGGAACACCGGTTCCTGGCTGCGGAACAAATGCGGCAATCCGGCCACGAGGATACGCGGATCATTCTGGAGCCCTGTGGCCGGAATACGGCGCCGGCGATTGCCTTGGCAGCGCTGCAGCTGACCGAGGCTGCAGAAAGCGGTGCCGATGATCCCCTGATGCTGGTGCTGGCAGCCGACCACCTGATCAAGGACGTCACCGCCTTTCAGGAAGGGGTGAAGAAAGCCATTCCGCTGGCGCGGGAAGGGAAGCTGGTCACCTTCGGCATTGTCCCTAACCATCCTGAAACTGGCTACGGCTACATTCATCGAGGCACCGAACTGGGCCCTGACAGCTACCTGGTGGACAAGTTTGTCGAAAAGCCGGACCAGGCGACCGCCAATGGTTACCTCGATTCCGGAGAGTACCTCTGGAACAGCGGAATGTTCCTGTTTGGTGCCCGTCAGTACCTCGAGGAGCTGGAAGCCCATCGCCCTGATATCCTGGCCGCGTGCCGTGCCGCCATCGCAGACACCGCCGATGACCTGCACTTCACGCGAATCAACGCCGAACGCTTCGCCGAATGCCCGTCAGACTCGGTGGACTACGCCGTCATGGAGAAGACCGACAAGGCCGCCGTGGTTTCCCTGGATGCCGGCTGGAGCGATATTGGCTCCTGGTCCGCGCTATGGGAAGTCAGTGACAAGGACGCGGCCGGCAACAGCCTGACCGGCGACGTGATCACCCATAACACCGCCAACACGCTGATCCGTGCCGATAGCCGGCTGGTGGCCACCGTTGGTGTGGACAACCTGGTGGTTATCGAAACCAAGGATGCCCTGCTGGTCGCCCATAAAGACAGTGTTCAGGACGTCAAAACCGTGGTGGAACGGATAAAAACCGATGGCCGCCACGAACACATGAACCATCGGGAAGTCTACCGCCCCTGGGGCGTCTACGATTCCATCGACAACGGTGCCCGCTATCAGGTCAAACGCATCACTGTGAAACCCGGCGCCAAGCTCTCCGTGCAGATGCATCACCATCGCGCCGAGCACTGGATCGTGGTAAGCGGCACGGCCCGGGTCACCAACGGCGAGAAAACCTACCTGGTCACCGAGAACCAGTCCACCTACATTCCGGTTGGTCAGGTGCACTCGTTGGAGAATCCGGGCGTCATCGACCTGGAACTGATCGAAGTTCAGTCCGGCTCTTACCTGGGTGAAGACGACATTGTTCGTTACGAGGATCGGTACGGTAGGAAATGAGCAAGCTCAAGTATTTCATCATCGCCGGGCTGCTCAGGATTGCCGGCTGGCTATCCCTTGCCGGTGCCCAGAGGGTAGGTCGTTTCGTCGGTTATCTGGTATGGCGATTGCCCACCAAATCTCGCCAGGTAACCGACATTAACCTGTCCATTTGCCTCCCCGAACTTTCAGACACCGAACGCGCGGTTATGTCAAAGAGATCCCTGGCCCAGACCGGCATGACCATGCTCGAGGTGCCCTTGATGTGGGAGTGGCCGGTGGAGAAATGCCTTGGCCTGATCCGGGAAACCGAAGGCCTGGATCTTATCGACGAGGCCATGGCCGGCGACAAAGGCCTGATTCTCCTGGCGCCGCACCTCGGTAACTGGGAGCTGGCCGGGTTGTTCTTTTCCTCACGCTACAAAATGGCAGCGCTCTATAGTCCGCCGAATATGCCCGAGTTCGAGGACTACATGATCAAGGTACGCGGGCGACTTGGCTCGGAGCTGGTCCGGGGCGACCGCCGCGGCCTGGCCAGGCTCGCCTCGATTCTTCGGGAAGGCGGGGTTGCCGGAATCCTGCCGGACCAGTCGCCCCGCGGAAAGGGCAACGCCTTTGCGCCTTTCTTCGGCATGGAAGTGAAAACCATGACTCTCGTATCCAAGCTGATTCAGCGCACCGGTGCCAACGTGCTGATTACTTATGCCGAGCGCCTGCCCGACGCTTCCGGGTTCCGGATCGTTGTACGTGAGACCGGCCCGGGCCTCGGTGACAAGGATCCTGTTGCCGCGACCAGTGCCATGAATCACGCGATTGAGCAATGCGTGCGAGAAATCCCCGAGCAGTATCAATGGGAATACAAGCGTATGCGACATCGGCCGCCCGGCGAAATCAACCCCTATAATCCGGACCGAGTATGTTGAACCCCAGACTCGCCTTTCATGCGCTGCTGATCATCGGGCTCGGCGGCGCGCTCCTGTCCTCAAGCATCCTGGCCGGCGCGACTCTCTTGCTAGCGATTGCCGGAATGGTGCTCAGTGCCCGCAAATCTTTGTATAAAGACGGCTGGGACAAACCCAAAGAGCTCAGGCTGCTTCACTTTTCCTTCTGGTTCTTCGTGCTGGTGAGTTTTCTGTCCTGGGCCCTTGAAGGGTTTGATTACGAGGGTGGAAAAACCCTTGGCACGCACGCCCGGTTCATCCTGTTCTGGCCCCTGATTGTTGCCATCAGCTATGCAAGGATTGGCGCCCGCACGACTTTCGCCGCCATCGGACTGGTAGCCGTGTCTGTCATCGGGATTTTTCTGGTGACCATTGCTGCCCGCCAGGGCGCGCTTGGTCAGGTCTTGAATTCCCGTTTTGGCGGTGGAATCAACCCTATCAGCTTTGGCAATCTCGCCCTCCTGGGGGGCATGTTGACGATCGTCGCTGCCATGTTTTTTGTCCGGAAAAAAAGGGGGGGCCTGGCGGTACTGTTTTTTATCGGTGGAACGGCGGCCGTTCTCATTTCCATGTTGTCGGAAACCCGCAGCAATCTGGTAGCTCTACCCTTCCTTCTGGTTGGGCTGACACCACTAGTCGGTAAAAGACTTCGAATTGCCGGATTGATTGTCGTGCCAATGCTCGTCGCCGGCGCGATTATTACCAGCGACCGCATGTCCAGCTCGCTCAATGGACTGCTACATGATGGCCAACTGGACTCCGGCATGGAAATTCGTCTGGAGGTCTGGGGGCAGGCGCTGAACATGCTCAGAGAAAGCCCCTGGTCGGGCGCTGGCCTTGGTGGCTATACCCACCGCATAGAATCGGAAGTTGCCGCGGGCAATCTGCCAGAGCATTTCCTGGACTGTTGCACGGGGCATGCGCATAACGATCTGCTGAACAATGCCGCAACCAGCGGTATTCCCGGCATTCTCAGCTGGGCCCTGCTTATTTTCATTCCGCTGGCCATCTTTGGCAGAAACCTGTCCAGCCGCCACGCAGCCACGGCGCACCTTGCGGCGGCTGGCTGCATGGTATCCCTTGGATACTTTTTCTTTGGCCTGACCGAAGCCACCTTCAATCGGACTTTGTTCCTCACCTTCTATCTGCTGGCTGTTAGCTCCATCGCCTCGGCCATGTTTACAGAGTTGAGTGCGTCCTATGTTCGAAACAGGGCCCGCAAGGTGTCTGCCACTATCATCACGAAAAACGAAGAAGACCACATCACCGACTGCTTGAAGTCCGCAAGGCTGGTTGCCGACGAAATTATCGTTCTGGATAGCGGCAGTACTGACAGAACGGTGGAACTGGCCAGAGAGCTTGCAGATGTTGTCGAAGTCACAGACTGGCCTGGCTTTGGCATCCAGAAACAGCGAGCTCTCGAGAAAGCGACAGGAGAGTGGGTGCTGTCACTGGATGCCGATGAGCGTGTCACACCCGAGCTGGCAAGGGAGATCAACGATCACCTGGCAGATCCTGACGCGGACGCGTACAAGCTTCCCTGGGCCGTAACGATCTACGGCAGCCGCCTGGATTTCGGGCGCAGCGGCCGAGCCCCCCTCCGGCTGTTCCGTCGCGAGGGAGTAAGCTTTTCGGACGCCCTCGTACACGAGCGGATACTGATTCCGTCCGGACGCAAGATCAAAACCCTGAGGGGCCGCCTGA
>Ga0208813_1000375_pt1 | contig 36261 bp, 36 predicted proteins | sample MalvireepMed_904_FD_184250 | JGI IMG/M metagenome (GOLD analysis project Ga0208813, IMG submission 184250) | Marine viral communities from the Global Malaspina Expedition - Malaspina viral metaG DeepMed_904 (SPAdes) (version 2) | ecosystem: Environmental > Aquatic > Marine > Oceanic | place... | reverse complement strand
AAGCGCGAGCTGATATATTCGACTACATTGAGCGGTTCCATAATCCCAGGATGCGACGTAGAGTTGCCGCTCAGGATCAGAAGCTGTCAGCCGTTTTAAAACCGTCCGTGGAAACGGGGTAGAACCCTTCGTAGTAACTGAGCCCATAGATATACAAAGCATTACTCAAAAGGCTTGAGCCGATCACCAGCAACATAAACCGTTTAAGAAGCTCGAGCAGAGCACTTTCTAATCGCGATTGCGCCATAGACATGAAACCTTGAATTAGAACGAAAATAATAGGAAGCCATATACTATACCTATACTCCTACCCATAAATTCACCTCGGCAGAGCATATACCTACGGTTTTACAATTCTTTGCAGATCAACGCCTCCAGTGACCTGAAAAACCGTCGCAACCTGCTACGCTTTATTCGTGGAACATAAACTAACAATAAGCATGGAGCGCCCAGCGATGCCCCGTCCCGACTTCCTCATTGGCGGAGAGCCAGCACGCCTTATCCCAGTAACGCCAGACAGTGCCAAAGAACAAAAATCCGTCTCCGTGATCTTGTCCGGCCTGCGCTCCGTGCTTGAGCTGAGGCAATCTCTGCTGAAATCCCTGGGAGTGCGCGTCGGAACCAGCGCCACCCTTGAGGCGTGGATAGAGCCGGTATTCCAGAACGAGGACAAGAAAGCCGTCAAGAACAAAGACCGACCTGACGGCCTCCTGATTCTTCGCACCGGCCGGCGTGAATGGCGGGCGCTGATAGAGGCCAAGGTCGGCAACGACACCATTGGCGAGGAACAAGTATCGCGCTACCTCCAGCAGGCAAAGAACCACAAACTGGATGCCGTGATCACCATCACCAACCAGTTTGCAGCACTGCCGACTCACCACCCCGTAAAACTCCCAAAGAACGCCACCAAGTCCGTCGCCCTCTTCCACTGGTCATGGGCCTTCATCCGAACCCAGTGCCAGCTCCTGCTCAAGAACGATGGCGTTGAAGACGAGGACCAGGTATTCATCCTCAGCGAAATACTGCGCTACCTTGAAAGCGACCGCTCCGGCATCAGCCATTTCGACCAGATGAATGCGGAGTGGAAAGACGTCGTCAACAAAGTGAAGAGCAACGCCCCACTCGCCAAAACCAGTGACGAGGTACAGAACACCATCGCCGCGTGGCACCAGGAGCAACGGGACCTTTGCCTGATCATGTCCCGGCTGACCGGCAGCGACGTATCCCTGAAACTGAAAAACGACCACCGCCTGGACCCTGCCAAGCGCCTGAAGGACGATGCCAATGCCTTCTGCAAAGCACCGACACTGAACTGCGCACTCCACATCATCAACGCGGCTGCGGACCTGGAAGTAACGGCCGACCTCCAGCGGCGAATGATTTACTGCTCCATGCGCCTTACGGCACCGAAAGACAAACAAAGTACCAGAGCCAGGGTTAACTGGCTCCTACGCCAACTGAAGAAAACCACACCTGCCGGGTTCTTCATTCGCGCTACCAGGCCTGGCAAGGCAGAAACGACCTACCAGCCACTAAAAGATTTGCGGGATTCGCCGGAGTTGCTTGAATCGGATACGTCCAATACTGCTGCCACTACGCTGGAGGTTGTTTACGAGGTGGACCTTGCCGGGAAGTTCAGCGGGCGGAAGGTGTTTGTCGAGGAGTTGGAGAAAGCCGTGCCGCATTTTTATCAGGAGGCGGGGCAGTTGTTGAAGGCTTGGGCGCCGCCACCGCCGAAAATCTCGAAAACTGAAAGTGAGCCGAAACCCCGAGTTCAGGAATCAACACTCGAAAAATAGTTTTGTCGCGGTTCTCACGGATTAAAGCAAGCCGACCTTCAAGCGGACAAAATTCACCATATTTAAGTCATAGCGGCTTAAGCATCTTCCGTGATGTAGAATTTATGGTCTTTATCTAAAAAAACCACATAAAAGGTATTACAGTCGAGCACGAACTTACCAGCCTCATCTTCAATAGTCTTTCCAGATAGCTTCTCTGGAATAACAAAACCAATTAACCGAACTTTACTTCCAAGTCTAAATCTAGCCCAAATCACATCATGAGGAACGTGTGGCGGAAACTTAAAATTCGACTTTTTTGGAAAACTCTGATAATAAGCTAAAGTTTTCAAACCACCCCTCCCAACCCTCTCATTCCTCCAATAAGAGAGGGGCATTTTCGTGTACTGCTTAATCTTATCAAGCAAACTAACGAGAGAGCAAAGACCAGTGGCTTGATTCCAATCACTAAAATTTTGCCCATATGCCTGACTGCTATCAAAATAAGAAAAATTAAACTTAGATCGACATGCTATCCCAGAGGTTTCAATGTCACACTTAGGCCTAGACTCTAAGAACTTATCCTTCTTCTTGTTATTAAACCTCATCGACCACCTCACCTACATCTTCCCAAGTGAGATTTAACGGAGTACCGCCTATCTTGCCATCTAAATATATAGGTGATATCGGGCGATCGTTCCTGATCATGCTCCCAGATATTTCATCTAAACGATAGCAGTAGCTTTCACAGTCTTCCTTGTTTACGAGAATGGTCCTATACTTTCCGAGGCAATCAATTATTTCGGTATTGTGTGCAGTAAAAATCAACTGCGCATCGAATTTATTTACATCTTTGCTTATGAACAAATTAACTATCAGTGGTAGAACCATAGCATGGAGATGTATATCGAACTCGTCTAATGCGAGAACCCCCCCACTCATAAGGACTGTCCAATACATAGCCATTTTAACAAAGAGTGCTTTTGTACCACTCGACTCGTCATGGATTGTCAAAAAGAAACTCTTTGACTCATGCGCATGTAAAAAAATAGGGAAATAAACATCTTTACCCTCATTATCCTTTCTTTTTTCAATAAAAATATCTTTAATGCCACTATCAGATTGCATTAAAACATTCTTAACAAATCCAAAAAGTCTTTCATCCTGAGCATACATCTCTGATATTTCTTTGTAACTCAGGTCTATATCTACATATCCGAGACTAGTGACATTAGTAATTATGTCATAAAAAAAATCGTTCAATATAGTTAAGTCAGTCATTTCAGACTTGAAGTCGTACTTTCTGAACAAACTTATAATTGACGAGTTACTTTTAATCTTAATTTTCTTTAACTCGGAAAGTTCTCTTATAGAATAACTGATCTTATTATAGCTTCTCTTTAAAACTGGAACCTTCCTATCTTTTTTTCGATATATCTCTTCTCTGATGACCTTTTCTCTAACCAGCTCTAGCTCATAGAAATACTTTCTTCCATCTGCCTCAAACTCTATATAAAACTGCGAAGGCTCTTCACTCTGGAAGAACGTATCGATTGGTATTTCTTCGTCTACATCAAGCTCTGCAGAGCGGCTACAAAATTTGCTTATAAATTCTATGGCCTTAATTATGTTGGTCTTGCCAGAACCATTTGCGCCTTTAACGCCAAGCACAGGAGAAATATCTCTCCCTAACTTCACAGACTCAGGAACCTTGCCATCAAATTCAAAATTTACTTCGATTCCGTCCTTGAAACTTACGAAATTCTTCACGCCAAACTTGCTAATCATTTTTTGCCCCAGCAGGGGATTCGCCCCTTAAAGATGTTAAGCGTCAATTCTGACGAAATACTAGCACAAGAAATGATAATTGTCGCGTTTCTTGGGTGCATCATGCCAGAAATTGCTCAATTGTGACGAATACGCAGACCTGGATCAGGAGCCGGATTTTTCCAAGTCTAGGTGGACCTAATACTGGGTCAGCTTCCTGTTGGTACTCTGACGCACGCTGCAGAAGCCAAGTACGGGTTATCGCTGTGGGTGTCGTGACCGGGGTAGGCGGCTGATGTGGTGGCGATAATTAAAAGGCCGGCGGCCATGATGAGCTTAGCGTTCAATCTGATAGCGTTTCGCCGTGTATTTCATAATTCAATACCTGTAGCTCGGTATCAGGCGCCTACACCGTAAGGTATTTCCTGATAAGCCCATCCGTCAGCCCCGAAATCTCGTCCTCAGCGACCCTCCTCCCCCGATCCAAAATCGCAAACCGATCCGCATACTTCCGAGCAAACGGCAACTTCTGTTCAACCAGAAGAACGGTAAGCCCATCCTCCTCGATGAGGCGACGAATCACCTCCCCAATCTGCGCCACAATATTTGGCTGAACCCCCTCCCCCGGCTCATCCAGAATCAGCAGCCTGGGCTCAATCACCAGCGCCCGCCCAATCGCCAACTGCGGTTGCTGCCCACCAGACAGGTCGCCGCCTCTGCGGTGTTTCATTTCTTTCAGCACTGGAAACAGCTCATACACCCGCTCGGGGATTTTCTTCCTGCCGCCCCGGGCTATAAGCCTAAAAGGACTGCTCTAGAGCTTATGCCGCAGCCAGATACGCCCCAGCAACCGCCAGAACACCACCAACCCCACGACTAAATCGGCTATCCGCCTTCAGCATCAGGCTACCCAGCCCACGCCCAACCAGAGTGATGGCGAGGGTAGCGATGGAAAAACCGGCCAGGTATGCCGCGAGCGTTGCGCCTGCGGGCATTTCTGTACCGTGGGCGAAGCCGTGGAACAGCATGAAGGCACCTACAAGAGTGCCGCCAACAGCAGTGGGCAGTTTTGCCAGAGTAGCGATGAGAATACCGGCCACCAGTACAGAGAAGGTGATGCCGGTTTCAACGCCGGGCAGGCTCAGACCGCCCCAGGCCAGGGCTGCGCCCAGGATCATGCCACCGATTACGAAGGCCGGCGTCGCGTTTTTCATTAGGTTATTTTGGCGCACGCTCCAGAACCCGATAGCGGCCATGGCCAGCAGGTGGTCCAAGCCAAGCATCGGGTGCAGCAGGCCGCTGAGGAAGCCGCTTTCAGCGTGGGCGCCATGGCCGGTGTGAGCGGCTGCAGAGGCGGCGGTGAGTAGCAGGCCGGCGGCCATGAGGAGTTTGGTGGTCTGGTTCATGGTGTTCTTCCTTGTGTTGCGGGATTCGGTGTTTATGGTTCGGTGTCAGGCGGTTTCGGCCACTTTTTTCGGGCGCCGTTCCGGCAGCATGCCGCGCTCAAGAATGAAGCTGATGATGGTGTCCAGCCCTACTCCGTCGTACAGATTGGTGAACACAAACGGGCGCTCGCCGCGCATTTTCTTTGAGTCCCGGTCCATCACGTCCAGGGAGGCGTGTACCTGTTCGGCGATGTCGATTTTGTTGATGATCAGCAGGTCGGATTTGGTGATGCCGGGGCCGCCTTTTCTTGGGATTTTGTCACCGGCGGAAACGTCGATGACGTACAGGGTGAGGTCGGACAGCTCCGGGCTGAAGGTGGCGGAGAGGTTGTCGCCGCCGGATTCCACCAGGACCAGTTCCAGGTTGGGGTGTCGGTTTTGCAGGTCATCGATGGCCGCGAGGTTCATGGAGGCGTCTTCGCGGATGGCGGTGTGGGGGCAGCCGCCGGTTTCCACGCCGAGGATGCGGTCGGCTGGGAGGGCATCGTGTTTCAGGAGGAAGTCGGCGTCTTCCCTGGTGTAGATGTCGTTGGTGACGACGGCGATGTCGTAGTGATCTTTCAGGGCTTTGCAGAGTTGGCGCAGCAAGGCGGTTTTACCTGAGCCGACCGGGCCGCCGACTCCTACTCTCAGACAATGTTTCATGGCGTGTTCTCCGTTTCTCTAATCAAGATCGTTTTTGTTCAGCTTCTGAAAAGCCGTGAATACTGGGTTTCGTGGTGTGCGCTTGCGAGCGCGAGACCTGGCAATATCGGGCCGAGTTCGTTGTCTTCTCTAATCAGAGCCTGGTCGACGGCGTGTACCAGTTTGGGGCGTAACCGTTCGGTCAGCCGTTGGGCGGCGGTGTGGCCCAGGGGCATGGCTTTGCAGGCGACGGCGAGCTGGTTTTCCAGCCAGGCCCAGGCGAAGCCGAGCAGGGTTTGGCGCACGGGTACGTGGCGCATGTGGGCTGCCCAGGCGAAGACGGTGACGTAGCCGGGGTCTTCCGGCATTCGGCCTTCCGCTGGTAGCAGTTCCAGACTGCCCAGCAGGCGAATGAGCGCAGAGCCCAGGCGGGTGTCTTCGTCGCTCAGTTCGGCGGTTTCGCGGGTGGCGTGCAGCCATTGGTTCCAGTGGGCCAGCCCAGCGTTGTCATTGGTTGCCCAGGCGGTTTGCAGGCGCACGAGCAGGGGCAACTCGCAGCGGGTGAGGCCGTCTTCCAGTACGCCTTCCAGCCAGTCGCCCAGTTGGTCTTCGTTGGTCACCCAGCCCAGTTCGAAGGCGCTTTCCAGGCCCTGGGACCAGGCGAAGGCGCCGATGGGCAGTGCGGGGCTGACGAGTTGCATCAGGCCCAGCAGGGACAGGTCGCCGACGGCGGTCTGGCTGCTGTCAGTGAGCATGAGGGTGGTCATGGTCGTGCCCGTGGCTGTGATCGTGTGAATGGCCATGGCCGTGGGCATGCCCTGCTTGGGCGTATGCGCCGGGCTCCGGATCAAAGGGAGCCTGGTGGTGTACCAGGGTGGCGCCCAGGCGTTCGGCCAGTTCTTCCAGTACGTGGTCCGGCGGGAAGCGCACCCATCCGGTCTTTCCATCTGTTGCGGTGTCTTCGCTGCCGATGGATAGCGACACATGACGGTTGCCGAGGTGGTAGCACAACCGTGCCAATGGCAGACCGGGTTCGATGCGGGCAGTGACCACGGGTTCGTCGGCGGCGCGGATGCGGATGATTTCGCCGCTTTGGGCCTGCAGGAATTCGCCCTCTCGCAGCACGGGGCCGCGGTCGAGGAACAGGCCAACGTCGTATCCGGTATCGGTCCTGGCGCGCAGGCGGCCGCGCATGCGCAGTTCGAAGGGCAGCGTTAAATGGTCGTGGATTTCGCTGATTTCCACTGGGCCGATTCTCTGTGTCAGCTCAAGCATGTCGGGGTCCTTAAAAAAGATGATATAGCTGCGCCAGTGGCAGTTCGGTGGCTGGCTCGCAGGTAAGCAGTTCGCCATCGGCGTGCACTTCGTAGGTTTGTGGGTCCACGGTCAGGTGCGGGCAGGCGTCGTTGAGTTTGAGGTCGCCCTTGCGAACATTGCGCACGTTTTTACAGGCCGCGAGGGTGCTGTTCAGCCCCAATTCCTTGCCAATGCCCGCATCCAGCGCGGCCTGGCTGACAAAGCTCAGGCGGGTGGCACTGGCGGCCCGGCCCAGCGCCCCGAACATCATGCGGTAGTGCACGGGCTGGGGCGTGGGAATGGAGGCGTTGGGATCGCCCATGGGGGCCGCTGCAATCATGCCGCCTTTCACAATGAGCGCGGGTTTTACGCCAAAGAAGGCCGGGTCCCACAGCACCAGGTCCGCCAGCTTGCCCACTTCCACGGAACCCACTTCGTGCGCGATGCCGTGGGTGATGGCGGGGTTGATGGTGTATTTGGCGATGTAGCGTTTGGCGCGCAGGTTGTCGGCACCCAGCTGCTCGTCGTCCGGCAGCAGGCCGCGCTGCACTTTCATCTTGTGGGCGGTCTGCCAGGTGCGGCACACCACTTCCCCCACCCGCCCCATGGCCTGGGAGTCGGAGGCGATCATGGAGATCACGCCCATGTCCTGGAGGATGTCTTCCGCGGCGATGGTCTCGCGGCGAATGCGGGAATCGGCGAAGGCCACGTCTTCCGGGATGTTGGGGTCCAGGTGGTGGCAGACCATCAGCATGTCGAGGTGTTCGTCGATGGTGTTGACGGTGTACGGCCGTGTGGGGTTGGTGGAGGACGGCAGTACGTAATCCTTGGAGCAGGCGGTGATGATATCGGGGGCATGGCCGCCGCCGGCGCCTTCGGTGTGGTAGGTGTGGATGCAGCGGCCTTTGAACGCGGCGAGGGTGTCTTCCACAAACCCGGATTCGTTGAGGGTGTCGGTGTGGATGGCGATCTGTACGTCGAACTTGTCCGCTACGGTGAGGCAGTTGTCGATGGAAGCCGGTGTGGTGCCCCAGTCTTCGTGGAGTTTGAGGCCCATGGCGCCAGCTTTGATCTGCAGTTCGAGGGACTCTGGCAGGCTGGCGTTGCCTTTGCCGAGGAAGCCGATGTTCATGGGCATGTCGTCGACGGCCTGGAGCATTTTGCCGATGTGCCAGGGGCCGGGGGTGCAGGTGGTGGCGTTGCTGCCCGTCGCCGGGCCGGTGCCGCCGCCGAGCATGGTGGTGATGCCGCTCATCAGGGCTTCTTCGATCTGCTGCGGGCAGATGAAGTGGATGTGGGCGTCGATGCCGCCAGCGGTGAGGATTTTGCCTTCGCCGGCGATAATTTCGGTGCCGGGGCCGATGACGATGGTGACGTCTGGCTGGGTGTCTGGGTTGCCGGCTTTGCCGATGGCGGCAATCCTGCCGTTTTGCAGGCCGACGTCGGCTTTGACGATGCCCCACCAATCGAGAATTAAGGCGTTGGTGATGACGGTGTCCATCACGGCTTCATCAGCACGTTGGCTTTGGCCCATGCCATCGCGGATGACTTTGCCACCGCCGAATTTTACTTCGTCGCCGTAGTGGGTGGCGTCGCTTTCAACCTGGATCCACAGTTCGGTGTTGCCCAGGCGGACTCGGTCCCCGGTGGTGGGGCCGTACATGTCGGCGTAGGCTTGTCTTGTTATCTTCATGCTGTCCCTCGTTTTTGCTTGGGTGCCTGGGTTACTGAGGCCTAAAACTTCGGTGCCTGGGCCGGTCGGATAGGGCTTTCCAGGAAACGCTACAAGCACATCCATGTGCGCTTGGGCTCCGCCATCCATGGCTCCGCACATTCCTGGAAAGCCCTATCCGACCGGCCCTCAGAGTTCATTCGGGCCTTCTTTAACCCCTTGCTCCTGTTGTCCTCAGTTCTTGTCGAGTTTTCCCATGACTTCTTGGCGGAAACCGTAGATTTCTCGGTTGCCGGCGAATGGGATGAGAGTCACTTCTCTGGTTTGACCGGGTTCGAAACGGATGGCGGTTCCGGCGGCGACGTCCAGGCGGTAGCCACGGGCTTTGGCCCGGTCGAAGTCCAACGCGGGGTTGGCTTCGGCGAAGTGGTAGTGGGAACCAATCTGGATGGGGCGGTCGCCGGTGTTGCCGACTTCGATGGTGATGCGCTGGCGGCCTTCGCAGAGTTCGATGTCGCCGTCTTTAAGCTGGTATTCGCCGGGGATCATGGCAGCCTCCTCAAACTATGGGGTTGTGGACGGTGACGAGTTTGGTGCCGTCCGGGAAGGTGGCTTCTACCTGGACTTCGTCGACCATGTCGGCCACGCCTTCCATGACGTCGTCGCGGGTGAGGATTTCGGTGCCGGCGGTCATCATTTCAGCCACCGTGCGGCCTTCGCGGGCGCCTTCCATGATTTCGGCGCTGATGAGGGCGACGGCTTCTGGGTAGTTCAGCTTCAGGCCTTTGGCCTTGCGGCGCTCTGCTAACAGTGCTGCTGTGAAGAGGAGCAGTTTGTCTTTGTCTCTTGGGGTTAATTCCATTTTTGTTCTCCTCGGGTTCTGGAGTTTGTCGGCAGGAGGGAAGGGGTGCACGGGATACGCGGTGAATACGTCCCTGTACGCTCGGAAAAAACATCCATGTTTTTTACGATCCCGTGCACCCCTTCCCTCCTGCCTTGTCTGAATTCTGAGTTGCCTGTTGGATTAACTTCCGTTGTTCCAAACAGTTGTTTCTGACCCTATCGAGCTAGTGCGCTAACTCATTTCTCCGCTTAACAGGGCGGGGCGAACCGTCCGGGGATGTCGAAAACATGGATGTTTTCGTCAAGCGTACATGGACGTATTCACAGCGTGCCCCGGACGGTTCGCCCCGCCCTGTTCCCGCACCAACCATCAAGTCAACCAGATCCGCGGAACAACCGCGGACTGGCCGGCCAACAGAGGTCGAAGTACCTCCCAGGCCCGCTGGCAAACATCCCAGGCTTCGTTTCTTTCATTACCCAGGTACCGCAACAACATAACGCCACGCCGGCGTGTGATGGCCCAGTGGGCTGAAGCCGGCAGTTGTTCACGGATGGCTTCGATGGCGCCGGCTTCGTCTTCCAAACCAACCACCCACAAGGTCGCCTGAACGGTGGCGCCGCCCTGCCCCCATTTGCCGTTGAAACGGGCGTGTGTGGGGTCTAACAGTTGGCGCTCCAGCCACAGCGGTTTGCCGTCCATGTTCAGGCTGAAGCGTTGCTCCATGTGGCCGGTGACGAATGGCAGGTTGCTGACCGGGCGGCCCAGGGCGAGTATTTCCCAGCCCAGGCATTTGGCGCCGGTTTCCAGGTCGATGGTGGTGGTCTGCTCGCCCCGGGAGCCGTTGAAGCCGAGGGTTTCCTGGGGCAGGTATTCGAGGATGCCGCCGTCGGCGACGTTCAGGTGTGTGTGCTGCGCCCAGGCGACGCCGTTGCGGTCGGCTTTGTAGAGTTTTGCCGCCGCCGGGGTGGTCACCAGGGTGTGGGCGCCGCGTCCAACCGTTACGTTGATAGTCAGGGCATCGCCGCTGACCAGGCCGCCGGGCGGGTGCAGCAGGTACACGTGGCAGCAGCCGGTTTTGCCTTCCGGGTAGAACGGTCGCTGTACCCGCAACGGCCCTTTGAACCGGGTGCGGGTCATGCGGGTAACCTGCGCGCCCTGCTCCTGCTTGGCGTCGAAGGCCAGGTCCAGGGTGGCGGCCCAGCGCCGGTCCGCGTCGAAGCGGTGGCCGGAGTCGTGAACCGCGTCGGTAGCGTTGAGGGCGATCGATTCGTAGGCGGTCATACCGTCAGGTGCTTCTTGATGAGTTCATCAGACAGCTCGGCAATCTCGCCCTCGGCGACGCGGCGGCCGCGGTCCATGATGGCGAAGCGGTCGGCGTATTTGCGGGCGAAGGGCAGTTTCTGCTCTACCAGCAACACCGTCAGGCCGTCTTCCTTGATCAACCGGCGGATGACTTCGCCGATCTGGGCGACGATGTTGGGCTGGATGCCTTCGCCGGGTTCGTCGAGGATCAGCAACTGAGGCTCGATCACCAGGGCGCGGCCGATGGCGAGCTGTTGCTGCTGGCCGCCAGAGAGGTCGCCGCCACGGCGGTTTTTCATTTCCTTGAGCACGGGGAACAGTTCGTAGATGCGCTCGGGGATTTTCTTGCTGCCGTCCTTGCGCACGGCCAGGCCGGTGCGCAGGTTTTCTTCCACGGTCAGCAACGGGAAAATCTGCCGGCCCTGCGGCACGTATCCGATGCCCAGGCGAGAGCGCTCTTCCAGTTTCTGTTTGGTCAGTTCGGTGCCGCCATCAAACTGGATGCTGCCGCTGCTGGTGGTTTCCTCCCCCATCACGCATTTCATCAAGGTGGTTTTGCCCACGCCGTTGCGGCCCATCACGCAGGTGCACTGGCCTTTGGGCACGTCCAGTTCCAGTTCCCACAGGGTGTGGCTTTCGCCGTAGAACTGGTTCAGTTTTTCGATCTTGAGCATTACGCCTCCTCCTCCCCGAGATACACCTTGATCACTTCCGGGTCGTTGGAGACCTGGTCCATGCTGCCTTCCGCCAACACGCTGCCCTGGTGCAATACGGTGACCTTGCGGGCGATGGAGCGCACGAAGCCCATGTCGTGCTCCACCACCACAACCGACTGCTTGCCGGCGAGGCTGGTAAGCAGTTCGGCGGTGCGTTCCATTTCCTGTTCGGTCATGCCGGCGACGGGTTCATCCACCAGCAGCAGGCGCGGCTTCTGCATCAGCAGCATGCCGATTTCCAGCCACTGCTTCTGGCCGTGGGAGAGGATGCCCGCCAGCTGGTTTCGCAGTTCCTGCAAACCGATGGTTTCCAGCACTTCGCCGATGCGCTCACGAAACTCCGCTTTCATGGCGGCCCGCAGGGTGGGAATCACCCGCTTGTCGGTGGCCATGGCCAGTTCGAGGTTTTCGAACACCGTTAAGGCTTCGAACACGGTGGGCTTCTGGAACTTGCGGCCGATGCCGAGGGTGGCGATTTCCGGCTCGTTCATGGTCAGCAGGTTGTGACGGCTTCCGAACCAGACCGAACCGGTGTCCGGGGCGGTTTTACCGGTGATGATGTCCATCATGGTGGTTTTGCCCGCGCCGTTCGGCCCGATGATGCAACGCAGTTCGCCGTCGTCGATGGTCATGTTGAGGTTGTTGATGGCCCGGAAGCCATCGAAGCTCACGTTGACGTCTTCCATGTAGAGGATCGGCCCGTGGCGGGTGTCCACGGGGGAAACCGCCGGGGTCAGGAATTCGAACACCCGGTCGCGGTTGGAAAGCTCCTCGATAATGCTCATGCGGTCGCCTCCGTGGTGGATGGGGCGGTTGGGGTGTCTGGTTCATCCTGTTTGCCCTTGCGACGGCTGGCCAGCAGGCCGGCGATGCCCTTGGGCAGGAACACGGTGACCAGCACGAACAGGCCACCCAGGGCGAACAGCCAGGCATCCGGCATCACGCCGGTGAACACGGTTTTGGCGTAATTCACCAGTACCGCGCCGATCACCGCGCCATAAAGCGTTGCGCGGCCGCCAAGGGCAACCCACACCACCACCTCAATGGAAAACAGCGGCGAGAATTCGCTGGGGTTGATGATGCCCACTTGAGGCACGTACAAGGCACCAGCCACACCCGCCAGCATGGCGGAGACCACGAACACGAACAGCTGCACCCGATCCACCCGGTAGCCCAGGAAGCGGGCGCGGGCTTCGGCGTCGCGGCAGGCGATGCTGACCCGGCCCAGCTTGCTGGTGACAATGCCGCGGCAGATCACGTAGCCAATGGCCAGGGCGATGCCGGTGGCGATGAACAGCCCCAAACGGGTGGCGTCGGTGCGCAGGTTAAAGCCGAGGATGTCGCGGAAGTCGGTCAGGCCATTGTTGCCGCCGAAGCCCATCTCGTTGCGGAAGAACGCCAGCATCAGCGCGAATGTGAGCGCCTGGGTGATGATGGACAGGTACACGCCGGTGACCCGCGAACGGAAGGCGAGGAAGCCGAACACCAGCGCCAGCAAGCCCGGGGCCAGCAGCACCATGATGAAGGCAAACCAGGCCATGTCGAACCCGAGCCAGTACCAGGGCAGTTCCTGCCAGTTCAGGAACACCATGAAGTCCGGCAGGATGGGGTCGCCGTAGGTGCCGCGATCGCCGATCTGGCGCATCAGGTACATGCCCATGGCGTAGCCGCCGATGGCAAAGAAGGCGCCATGGCCCAGGCTGAGGATACCGAGGTACCCCCACACCAGATCCACAGCCACCGCGAGCAAGGCGTAGCACAGGTATTTGCCCAGCAGCGTCACGGTGTAGGCGCTAACATACAGGGCGCTGTCTTCCGGCATGGCCACGTGAAGGAAAGTCACGATGGCCAGGGCTGCAAACAGAACGCCCAGGAAAATCTGCGTGGATCGTTCACGCAAGGGTCGAGTCAACCACATACCTTAACCCTCCGCAGCCCGGCCTTTCTGGGGGAAGAGCCCCTTCGGCCGTTTTTGAATGAACAGGATGATGAAGACCAGCACAATGATCTTCGCGAGTACGGCCCCAGCCCAGGGTTCCAGCAGCTGGTTGATGGTGCCCAGCGACAGCCCGGCGATGAGCGTGCCCCACAAGTTGCCCACGCCACCGAACACCACCACCATGAACGAGTCGATGATGTAGTTTTGGCCCAGGTTGGGGCCCACGTTGGTGAGCTGGGACAGCGCCACACCGGCCAGGCCGGCAACGCCGGAGCCCAAGGCGAAGGTCATGATGTCCACGCGGGTGGCGCGGATGCCCATGGAACGTGCCATGGCGCGGTTCTGGGTGACGGCACGCACTTCCAGGCCGAGGCGGGTTTTGCGCATGATCATCATCAGCGCGGCGAAGACGATCAGTGCGAACGCCAGTACGTACAGTCGATTAAGAGTGAGGGAGAGCGCGTCGTTGATCACCAGCGAGCCGCTCATCCAGTCCGGTGTGACCACGGTGCGGTTCTGGGGCGAGATCACGGTGCGCACCAGTTGCTGCAGGATGAGGCTGATGCCAAAGGTGGCCAGCAGAGTTTCCAGCGGGCGGCCCTTGAGGAACTGGATCACGCTGCGCTCGATGATGATGCCGGCGGTGGCCGCCACCAGGAAGCCGGCGGGAATCGAGAGGATCAGCGCAAGGCCAGGCTGGCCCGGCAACAGTTGCTGCATGCCCCAGGTGGTGTAGGCACCCAGCATGATCAGTTCGCCGTGGGCCATGTTGATGACGCCCATCACGCCGAAAGTGATGGCCAGACCGATGGCGGCCAGTACCAGCACAGAACCCAGGCTGAGGCCAAAATAGAGCGTTTCGGCGGCGCGGTTGAGTTTCAGTTTCTGTTCGATGGTGCCGAGGGCCTGCTCGGCCTTGTCGGCCAGGGCCGGATTATCGCTGCGCACGGCTTCGTTCAGGGCAGCTCGGGCCCGGGGGTGTAGACTGCCGGCCAGCACGTCCACGGCCTCAAGATTACCCTCACCCACTCTGTAAATGGCCAGTGCCTCTTCAATGCGGTTGCGCACCGAGGCGTTCTCTTCCCGTTCCAACTGCGCTTGCAGCGGCTCGACCAGGGAAGCGTCCACTTTGCCCATCATGTCCTGTGCGGAGGCTTCACGCACATCAGGGTCTGTGGCGTTCAGGTCCAGCATGGCAAGAATGCCCTCAAGCTGGCCCCGTATCCGGTTATTGATGGCGATTCTGTCCAGCTCGCGGCGGGACATTTCGCCCATGTTCTCTCCGGTCAGCGGGTTGGCGATTTCCCAGTCCCGGCCCCGGTTGTTCAGTACGATCACGACCTGGCCGGTGTCGTCTATTCGGCTCAGGCGGTTGTTGCCATAAGCTTCGAGCCAGCCCCTGGCTCTTTCATCACCGCTGCTGACGATGGCATTGATGGCCTCTTCAACGCGGCTGGCGGGCGCTTCTGCAAGGTTATTCAGCAGGGCCTTTCCGGGGTCGTCTTCCTGGGCGAAGGCCGGAAGCGAGAGCACGGAAACCAGGGCGATAAGCAGCAATGTGAGCGATCGAAGGATGCTCATGATGGTGTCCTGTCGGTTGAAAGCGAGTTGCGGGGGCGACAACCGGGGCAACATCGCCGCTCCCGGTTGTCTGTATTGCGCTGTTGGCTGCTATGCCTTATTCGGCTTCTTCAGCCGCCATTTCTCCAGCGGAGGCGCCGCACTTGCCGGTTGCAGTGTTGAAACTTCCGCAGAACATCGGCTTGCGCCAGTCGGCGATCAGGTCACGCGAACCCGGCAGGAAGTCAGACCAGGCATCGCCAGCCACGGTAGACGGGGTTTCCCAGACCACGGAGAACTGGCCGTTGTCCTGGATTTCACCAATCAGCACCGGCTTGGTGATGTGGTGGTTAGGCATCATGGAGGCGTAGCCGCCCGTCAGGTTCGGTACGCTCACGCCGATGATGGCGTCTTTGACCGCATCCACGTCGGTGGTGCCGGCTTTCTTCACCGCTTCGATGTACATGTTGAAGCCGATGTAGTGGGCTTCCATCGGGTCGTTGGTGACGGCTTCTTCGTTGCCAGTGTGCTCGATCCACTGGTCGATGAAGTCGTAGTTGGCATCGCTGTCCACACTCATGAAGTAGTTCCATGCCGCCAGGTGGCCAACCAGCGGGCCGGTGTCGATACCGGAAAGCTCCTGCTCACCCACGGAGAACGCCACCACCGGGATGTCGGAAGCGGAGATGCCCTGGTTACCCAGTTCACGGTAGAACGGTACGTTGGCGTCGCCGTTGATGGTGGAGACCACAGCGGTCTTCTTACCGGCGGAGCCGAAACGCTTGATGTCAGACACGATGTTCTGCCAGTCGGAGTGACCGAAAGGCGTGTAGTTGATCATGATGTCTTCCTTGGCAACGCCCTGATCCATCAGGTAGGTCTCAAGGATTTTGTTGGTGGTGCGCGGGTACACGTAGTCGGTACCGGCCAGCACCCAGCGTTCAACACCGATGTTGTTCATCAGGTAGTCCACCGCAGGAATGGCCTGCTGGTTGGGAGCGGCACCGGTATAGAAAACGTTCTCGGAAGATTCTTCACCTTCGTACTGAACCGGGTAGAACAGCAAGCCGTTAAGCTCCTCAACCACCGGCAGTACGGATTTACGGGAAACAGACGTCCAGTTGCCGAAAATCACGTCCACTTTTTCCTGGGCCAGAAGCTCACGTGCCTTTTCGGCGAACAGCGGCCAGTTAGAGGCAGGGTCAACCACGACCGCTTCCAGTTCACGGCCCAGAACCCCACCTTCGGCGTTCTGCTTGGCGATGAGCATTTCGACGGTGTCTTTCAGCACGGTTTCACTGATGGCCATGGTGCCGGAGAGGGAGTGGAGGATGCCGACCTTGATGGGATCTTCGGCGGCCGCTGCGTTAAGAGACATTGAGAGAGCCAGTGCTGACAGGCCCAGTTTCACGTGTTTTCTAATCGTCATGTTGTGCATCCTTTTCGGATTGATTGGTGTTATTGCCCCAAAATGCACCAACACCTCTGCATCAGCTGTTCCAGAATGAAAAACACGCCTTAATTTTCAGTCAGTTAAATGACATTTGATAACCACTTACCGGGCTTTCGAACCAGCAGTAATGCACCACGATGAATCGCCACTCCGCTAAGCGCACTATTACGATGCGCCAAACCCACAAACCTGCAGTTCTATGAACTTAAAAAATAACCTGTTGTTTTAAATATTGTTTTTATTCTGATGCCAACTGGCCTCCGGTTATTGTCAAAAAATGGGGCAACAGAATGGTCAACTCTGGTGCTCCAGACCCTTAATCGTGCACCGGAGCTGTAAACGGGAAAATCCAGAAAATGCATGAACATACGTTCAACCTTCACCTGTCCGCTTGATTACAAATCTGTAAGAGATATCGCACAAATAAGGGAGCGAATGTCCGATTTCTTGAGAATGGCTCCCATGTAGAATGGTCAACGTCAAGGATGAGAAGCTGGCAAGGAAAGCTGGCTCAGGGAAGATAACTCCAGGGATCGGGAGTTGCCCAGGGAATCAGGGCTGCAGGGACGAACAACAGGGAAGACGCGCACAGGATGTTGCGCAGCCTGAAGGATCAGGCATGGGGTCAGCCACGGGCTCAGGAGCATAAGGAATGTGTTCCTGTCCGTGCACTTCCCCATCCCGCCGGTTACCGTCTTTTCTATTCAACCAGCTCCGCCGCTTTTACGTCCTGACGAATAATCAGACACGTAAAATCACTCTCAGGAGCAACGCAAGCATGAAACGCACCCCCTTTATCGCCATGATGGTCCTTCTGTTCAGCCTGTTCACCGGTTTCGCCCACGCTGAACCCGCCACCATCAACATCAACACCGCCGACATCGAAACCCTGGCCGCCCTCAACGGCATCGGGCAGAGCAAGGCCGAAGCCATCGTGGCCTATCGCGATGCCAACGGTCCTTTCCAGTCCAGCAACGACCTGACCAACGTCAAGGGCATTGGCGAGCGCACGGTTGAAAAGAACGCCGAGCGCCTGACGGTCGAATAACGCTATTCGGGCAGTGGCCGGCTGCCACTGCCCGCTCCCAAGTTACGCGCTATCACCCCATCCGTTTTCCGAGCACGCAGACTCCCCATAAAGTCGCCTGGCAACCACCGGGGCGCCGCCCTATTATTGTGGTTCAGAGAGACAATAATAATCGCGAGCGACGGCACTATGGTTGATCCCATCAAGGTTTACCCGGCCAAACCTTCCAAGGTCTATTTCTACGGCACCTGCCTGGTCGACATGTTCTATCCCGACGCGGGCATGGCCGGCATCCAGTTGCTGGAGCGGGAAGGCATTCAGGTCATCTACCCCGAAGACCAGACCTGCTGTGGCCAGCCTGCCTACACCTCCGGCTATCACGACGAAGCCCGCGCAGTCGCCCACGCCCAACTCGGGCTGTTTCCGGAAGACTGGCCGATTGTGGTGCCCTCCGGTTCCTGTGGCGGCATGATGCGCAAGCATTACCCGGCGTTGTTCAAGGACACCTCCGATGAAGTTGCGGCCGCTGAAATTGCCGGGCGGGTATGGGAGCTGACGGACTTTCTGGTGAACGTGTGCCACATCAAACTGGATGACCTGGGTGAACCCACCACCGTAGCCATGCACACCTCCTGCTCCGCCCGCCGTGAAATGGGTGTGGCGGAAGTCGGCCCCAAGCTGCTGGGGCAGCTAAAAAACGTCAACCTGGTAGAACAGGTTCGAGCGGAGGAATGCTGCGGCTTTGGCGGTACCTTCGCGGTGCGCCATCCGGAAATTTCCGGGGCCATGGTCAGCGAGAAAGTGGACACCCTGGTGGACACCGGCGCCAAAGAGTTTGTCACCACGGACTGCGGATGTTTGATGAACATCGCCGGGTACGCTGAGAAAAACCAGAAGCCGGTGACCGGCCAGCACATTCTGAGTTTCCTCTGGGAACGCACCAGCAGTGGAGGTGAACAGTCATGAGCGAGACAACACACGGCTCTTCACACCATTCCGCCCATCACATCGATGTAAAAGAGTTCCACCCGCGCGCCCGGGCGGCCATCCACAACCCGCAGGTTCGCCAGAACTTTCGCAAGGCGATGGACGGTCTGATGACCAAGCGCAAGTCCGCCTTTGAAGGTTGGGACCTGGAAACCCTTCGGGACTTGGGTGCCAACATTCGCATGCGGGCCCTGGCCAGCCTGCCGGATTTGCTGGAGCAACTGGAACAGAAGCTGACCGAGAACGGCATTACCGTGCATTGGGCCACCGACGGTGATGAAGCCTGCCGTATCGTGCGCGATATCTGCGTGGCGCGGGACGCCAAGACGGCGATCAAAGGCAAGTCCATGGTCTCTGAGGAAATGGAGCTGAACCATTACCTTGAGGAACAGGGCATCGAGGCGCTGGAGTCCGACCTTGGCGAGTACATTGTGCAACTGGCGGAAGAAACACCCTCGCACATCATCATGCCGGCGATTCACAAGAACACCGGCGAGATCTCCCAACTGCTGCACGACAAAACCGGCACCGACCTTTCCAACGACGTGGAATACCTGACTGCGAATGCCCGATTGCAGTTGCGGGAAAAGTTCCGTAATGCCGACGTGGGCATTTCCGGCGTTAACTTTGCGGTGGCCGAAACCGGCACCCTGTGCCTGGTGGAAAACGAAGGCAATGGCCGTATGACCACCACAGTGCCACCCTGCCACATTGCCGTGACCGGCATTGAGAAGGTGGTGCCCAATCTGGAAGACGTGACTGCCCTGCTGGCGCTACTGACCCGTTCCGCCACCGGCCAGCACATTACCACCTACTTCAATATGATTTCCGGCCCCCGCAAGCCCAACGAGATGGACGGCCCGGAAGAGGTTCACGTGGTGCTGGTGGACAATGGCCGCTCCACCATCTATCAGGATGACGAGCTGCTGGACACCCTGCGCTGCATTCGCTGCGGCGCCTGCATGAACCACTGCCCGGTGTATACGCGGGTGGGCGGCCACACCTATGGCACCACCTACCCCGGCCCCATCGGTAAAATCCTGATGCCGCATATGGTGGGCCTTGATGAAGGCCGGCATCTGCCGACGGCCTCAAGCCTGTGTGGGGCATGTGGTGAAGTCTGCCCCGTTAAGATCCCGATTCCGGACCTGCTGGTGCGGCTGCGACAGGAATCCGTTGACGGGGACAAGCTGCACCCCGCCAAGGTTCGTGGCCATGGCGCCAAACGCAGTAGCGTGGAAGCCATGATCTGGAAGGGCTGGAGCTGGATGCACGCCAAACCCGGCCTCTATCGCCTGGGCACAAGCCTGGGCGCACGATTCCGCAAGCTGCAGCCAGGCAAGATTGGCGCCTGGACGCAATACCGAACCGCGCCAAAACTGGCGCCCAAAACCCTGCACGAACGGATGAAGGAGCGTGGCCAATGAGTTCCAGAGACGCCATTCTCCAGCGCCTGCGCAACCGCACCGGCGGTGAACTGACGGCCCCGGAATGCGATTTTTCAGTGCTTGATCGTCCGGACTGGAGCACCGCTGAACGGCTGGACATGTTCGAACGGACCATCGAATCGGTTCATGGGGAAGTGCATCGCACCACGGAATCCGGCTGGATTGACCGGTTGGCTGAAATCCTTCAGAGCCGCGGCGCCCAGACCCTGCTGATTGCCAAGGAACATGAGATCGGCCAGGCCCTGAGAAGCGCCACCAAAAACCGCGAGGACCTGCCGCAACTGCTGGTGTACGACGAGCCCATCGAAAGCTGGCAGGAAGCACTGTTCAATGAGGTGGACGCCGGCATCACCTCTACCCGGGGCGGCATTGCCGAAACCGGGTCACTGATTCTTTGGCCGACGGCGGATGAACCCCGGCTGATGAGCCTGGTGCCGCCCATTCATATTGCGATCCTGAAGGCCAGTGAGTTGTACACCACGTTCCACGATGCCATGCAATCCCAGAACTGGGCCGCTGGCATGCCAACCAATGCGCTGTTAGTCTCCGGGCCTTCGAAGACCGCTGATATCGAGCAAACTCTCGCTTACGGTGTTCACGGTCCCAAGGAACTCATCGTACTGGTTATTGAATGATCCGAGGCGCATTACTGATTGCCCTGGCCGCCCTGCTCTGGGCGACCACGGGTATCGTGGCAAAATTCCTGTTTTCCGGCTCCGACCTGCAGGCAGTGACACTGGGTTTCCTGCGCCTGGCGGTCGCTTTACCCTTCTTCTTTGGGCTGATGCTGAAGGAGCAGCGCGCACTCGCTCGAAGTGCAACCTCTCCGCCAAAGTTCACCCGTAAAGCTCTGGTTCCGCTTGTGGCCCTGGGCTTCTTCCAGGCGGTCTATCAGGGCAGCTACCTGCTGGCCGTGGATATGACCGGCGCAGGTATCGCCACGCTGATTGCCCTGTGCCTGGCACCCGTGCTTGTCGCCATCATGGCGGCACCCCTGCTGGGCGAGAAACCGGGCGTGGTGACGATGCTGGCGCTGGCCGCAGCCATTGCCGGCACCGCGATGCTGGTGATCAGCGACATGGACAGTGCTGGCCATCTTCGCCTCGGTGGTATTCTGGTGGCGGTTCTGGCGGCGCTGGTTTACGCAGGCTTCACACTCACCAGTCGGTACACCTCCACCGGCACACCGGTGTTCACCACGGCATTCATCTGCTTTTTTACCGCCGCGCTGATCCTGCTGCCTGTGGTTGCGCTGAGTGGCGGTTTTGACGGGCTACAGAGCCTGGAATTTTCGCACTGGCTGATGGTGGCCTACATCGGTATTGTGCCGACCTGCCTGGGGTATGTGAGTTTCTTCAGCGGTATGAAGACAACACCGGCTACTCTATCGAGCATTATCGTGACTCTGGAGCCGCTGTTCGTGGCCATGCTTGCCTGGGTAATTCTGGGTGAGGAATTGGGGGTGATCGGTATTGCCGGGGCGTTGATTCTGACGGCGGCGGTGATCGTGGCCTCTCGCAGCAGTGCCGGGAGTCGTCCCGACACTGCCTGATACCGCCGAGTCAGGCGGTTTACTCTTCCTCTTCTACCCGGCGCTGCTTTTCGAGCATGTTCGGCTGCAGGATTTCGATCCAGTAGCCGTCCGGGTCCTTGATGAACGCCAGGCCCTTCATTTTGCCGTCGTCCGGCTTCTTGACGAAGTCCACGCCCAGTTTTTCAAAGCGATCGCAGGCGCTGTAAACGTCCGGCACCGCTACGCCGATGTGGCCAAAGCCCTGGGGCTCGTCGTTGCCATTATGGTAGCCAAACTCTTCATCGTTTTCGGTGCCCCAGTTGTGGGTCAGTTCGAGCATGGCTTCGCGGCCAAAGATGAAGGTGGTGCGGTGAGCGTCGTCGTTGGGGACCATGTTGGCCTGGCGGTCGTCGAGGTAGGCGAGGAAGTAGAGGGTGAATTTCATTTCCGGGAAGTCGAGTTTTCTGACGAGGCGCATGCCCATTACCCGGGTGTAGAAGTCCATGGAGCGCTCGGGGTCTTTGATGCGCATCATGGTTTGGTTGAAGACGTAGCCTTCGGTTTCGGGGACGGTTGCTTCGTGCAGGCCGGGGGCTTGTTCGAAGTGTTTGGGCATGGGAGCTCCCTTTTATGGGTTCAAGATTCAACCATTATACTTGCGTGCGTTGCGGGGAAATTTCAAGGGCAAAAAAAGGCCCCACAGTCAGAGACACAAAACCTGTGGGGCCTTGGAAACTTTTTTGATTGCATGGTGGGGGGGCTGGCCAGTGTGGAGGCTTTCTCTCCAGACACGCCGTGAACCCATCCATGGGGGCTCGGCATTGCCATCCCTGGCAATGCACGGTCTGGGGAGAAAGCCCCCACACTGACCGATCGTACTCTTCAGATAACGCCTTTAGGCGTATGCCTCCTGTATTTGTCTCGACTCACGCCAACTGGTGTTCTTCGCCTTCGTAGTACGCCTCTACCCTCGGGTTCATCACCTTTTTCCACAGTGGCGGGATCATGGCCAGGACGACCATGGCGGCGTAGCCGGCGGGGAGTTGGGGTGCTATTTCGTGGTGGCGGAGGACCTGGTAGCGGCGTTTGGCCCAGGCGTGGTGGTCGCTGTGGCGTTGGAGGTGGAACAGGAAGACATTGGTGAGGAAGTAGTTGGAGTTCCAGCTGTGTTCCGGGCCGGTGCGTTCGTAGCGGCCGTTTTCGAGTTTGCGACGGTGGAGGCCGTAGTGTTCGAGGTAGTTGACGATCTCCAGCAGGTTGAGGGCGATGAAGCTCTGGCCGAGGAAGAACACGGCGCCGAGCCAGCCAAAGGCGACGGTGAAGGCCGTGAAGGCCAGCGCGGTGATGCTGTACCACCAGATGAGTTCGTTGCGCCAGCTGAGGACGCTATGGCCTTTTTTCTCGAGACGTTTGGCTTCCAGTTTCCAGGCGTTGATGAAGTTGCGGGCGTAGGCCTGGGGCAGGAAGTTGTAGAGGGACTGGTTGTAGCGCGAGGACGAGGCGTCTTCCGGGGTGGAGACGTGAACGTGGTGGCCGCGCAGGTGTTCGACTTTGAAGCCGGCGTAGCTGACCAGTGACAGCAGGAAGCCGCCGGCCCAGGTTTCGAGTTTGCCGTCTTTGTGGATGAGTTCGTGGGCAACGTTTATGCCCAGGCCGCCAACGATGCCGACGGAGAAGATCCAGCCGATGCCACCGGCCACATTGAACAGGCCGGACGCCAGCACGAACATGCTCCACACCAGCAACACCGCAAAGGCGGCAACCCAGCCCAGGGTGATGAACTTGTAGAAGCGTTCGGTGTTCATGCGTGGGGTATCGGCTTCCTCGTCCGGGTTAAGGGCGTCTTTGCCCAACAGCAGGTCGAGGACGGGGATGATGCCGAAGACGACCACCGGCACGCCCCAGGCGAACAGGTTGACCCATCCGGTGGCTTGCCCGGCCGCCAACAACAGGGGCGGCAGGGCCAGGGGCAGCATGGCGATCAGGTAGCTGTATTTCTTGAGTGTCAGCAGCACTTTCCGGCGGGCGGACTCGGTGCTCAGGATCAATGGTTTCGTACTCACGTGTTTTCCCTCATCGGCTGTTGCTTTCGATCTGGGCGATCGCTTCTTGTTAACTGCATTATTGTCCTACAATATAACAGTCGTCAAGAAAACCGTGGTACTTTTTAATCACTGCATTTAGCAATACAGCCCCAATCGCGCTATCTCACTGTGATTGCTCCTCTGTTTCGGGGGCTCCGGCCCCATGCAGTTCCCGACGTCGGTGCCAGTAATTCATGGCCAGCAGTACCAGCATCGCGACCACACCGGCGACTTCCACTTGCAGGTCCGGGTAAAAGATTGCGATCACCGCGCCACTCAATGCCAGTCGCATCCAGGGTTTCATGTGAGTGAACAGAAAGCCTTCAAGCGCCGCTGCAAAGGCCGCAAGGGCGAGTATGGCGATGAAGCCGTTCCAGAGAACCAGCGGTAACGGCCCCCCTTCGATGATCACGGGGTTGAACACCATGAACAGCGGAATGAGGTAAAGGCCCTTGGCGAACTTCCAGGCCTGTACGCTGGTTTCCATGGTTTTACTGCCCGCGATCGCCGCCCCCGCGAAGGCGGCCAGCGCCACAGGCGGCGTGACGTTGGAATCCTGGGAGTACCAGAACACCAACAGGTGAGCGACCAACAGCGGGATACCGAACTCGTTGGTCAACGCCGGCCCCACCAGCACGATCAGTACGATGTAGCTGGCCGTTACCGGCAGCCCCAGGCCCAGAATCAGGCTGGCGATGACCACCAGGAACAGCGCCATCAGAATGTTGCCGTCGGCGAATGCGATCATCATTGATGAGAACTTGAGGCCCAGCCCGGTCAGGCCAACCACCGCCACCACAATACCGGCAATGGCGCAGGCAATGCTGACGGGAACCGCGTTGCGGGCACCAAGTTCGAGGCCCTGCAGCAGTTTTACAACGCCTTCACGCAGCGCATGCGTCAGGGCTTTTCCAAGCTGGTTGTCTGCCCGCCCCTGTTTATAGGCAAGGTACAGGCCGTTCAGCCCGGCGATACCAATGATACCGACTACGGCATAAAACCCGACCCGCATGGGGGAGATGCCCATCACCAGCAGGTACACCAGCATGATGATCGGCAACAGGAAGTACCAGCCGCAAGCCATCACTTCCCGGAGCTGAGGAAGATCACTGGAAGGCAAGCCTTTCATGCCCTGCTTCACCGCGCAGATGTGAACGAGCAGATACACCGTGGCGAAGTACAGCAGGGCCGGAAACACACTGACTTTTACAATGTCGAGGTAGGGCACACGGGTGTATTCCGCGATCAGGAAGGCGCCGGCGCCCATCAGCGGCGGCATGATCTGGCCACCGGTACTGGCTGCGGCTTCAATGCCACCCGCCTGGGCCGGACGAAAACCCAGTTTCTTCATCAGCGGAATGGTAAACGCGCCGGTGGTTACCACGTTGGCGATGGCACTGCCTGAGATGGACCCCATGCTGGCCGAGGCCAGAACCGCAGCCTTGGCGGGGCCGCCGCGCTGACGGCCCGTCGCCGCAAACGCCAGATCGATGAAGAAGCGGCCTGCGCCGGTTACTTCCAGCATGGCGCCGAACAGCACAAAGATGAACACGAACGTAGCAGCAACGCCCAACGGCAGGCCGAAAATCCCTTCCTGCCCCAAATACAGCTGGGCACCGATACGGTCGAGGGAGTAGCCGCGATGGTTGAGAATGCCCGGCAACCACTCCCCCAGCTCCGACAGCGGCCCACGCTGGCCACTCATCGCGTAGAGGATGGCAATCACACCGATCACTGTCAGCCCGGTGCCTACCGCCCGCCGGCTGGCCTCCAGCAAGGTGATGGTACATACCCAGGCCATGACAATATCGGTCTGGTTCCAGAACCCGGCCCGGCCGGTAATCTCATCGAGGAACCAGACCAGATAGAAACCGGATGCGCCCGAGGCTATCAAAAATCCGGTATCAATCAACGCCGTTATGGCGCCGCGCGGTCGGCCAGGCCGGGGCCCAAACAGCAAAAAGCACAGCATCATCACCAACGCCAGGTGAATGCCCCGTTGATAGAACAGTCCCAGCGGTTGAATACCGGCGCTGTATAGCTGAAACAGCGATAGGCCGATACCAATCAGTGCGATCAGCCAGAGCAGTGCCCTGGGCCCGCTCATTCTGGTCGGCTGCCATGCGCCATTGGTTTTCAGGTAGATGGCCGTTTCTTGACTCATTGAAGCGTGCTTCCTTTATCCCCTGCAGGCCGTACTCGAATCTCAACGAGTTTGTCAGCTGCCAGACGGCTTAGACTCACCACGCGCGAATCCACCTCAATGCGGTGATTCACCGACAAGGCGCCAACGCGCAGCGAGAGACGATTATTGGGTATGGGTACCTGCATATCGACGATGCGGTAGCCGTGGTCGTCATCCGACGTCAGTGTGCCCCGGCCACGGGTATGGCCAAGGCCGGCTGCAAAGTCCGGTGTGTGGCTACTGTCCAGAATCAACTGGTCCGCTTCCATGCGAAAGCAGTCCGTCACAGGAAACCCCTGCACCGAGTGATTCCAGATCAGGCACCACCGCCCGCCCTCGGGCAGGCCGAGCTGCACCAGCGACGTCTGACTGGTATCAGACACCGACAGTTGCCAGACCGCTTTGCTCTGGGCGCCAACTGCTGTGGGCCATAATCCCCACAGCAGTGACGCGAGCAGGCAACAGACCCTGCAAACCATGAACCGACGAATGATAACGACGGATTCCCGATTACTGGCGCAGTGCCTCCGGCACTTCTGCACCTATTTCCTCGTAATAGCGAATGGCACCCGGATGGAGAGGAATGGGTGTGGAATCCAGGCTGAACTCCACGGTGGTGTCGTCAGCGGCCGGATGGATCGCCCTCAGGGCCTCTACCTTTTCGAAGAGCAGCTTGGTGATCTTGTAGGCAAGATCTTCCGACATGGCGCTATTGACGGTAAGAACGTTGGGAATGCCGATCGTTGCAATGTCCGAATCGACACCCTCGTAGGTACCGGAACGCAGCTTGTAGGGCGCAAACACCGGCACTTCTGCTCTGGCGTTGGCGATTTCCTTCTCGGAGAGAGGTATCAGTGCAATGTCACGGGTGGTGGCAAGGCTGACAATAGAGCTTGTTGGCGGGCCAACACTCCAGAACGCGGCGTCGATGTCGCCATCGCGAATGGCATCCGCAGATTCATTGAAGTTCAGGCCACGCTCGTCGAAATCGTCGAAGCTCATGCCGTTGGTTTCCAGCAGGGCCTTGGCGTTCACTTCGGTACCGCTGCCCGGCGCACCAACCGACACACGCTTGCCAGCCAGGTCTGCCAGCGACGTAATGCCAGAGTCCGCCAGGGTGACAATCTGAACCGCGTTCGGATAAAGCGAGGCAATGGCCAGCACATCCAGCTTGTTGCCATTGAAACGTTCGCCACCGTTATAGGCCTGATGGACGGTGTCTGCCAGGGCAATCGCCAGATCCGAATCCTGACGATGAACCAGCCCCATGTTCTCAACCGAAGCACCGGTGACTTCGGCAACTGCGCTGTACCCTTCAATATGCTGACTGATCAACTCCGCAAGGCCACCCCCGAGAGGGTAATAAGTACCACCGGTGCCGCCCGTGGCAATGGAGAGATTGGTATCCGCCTGTGCCGGAGAAACACCGATCAGCGCGGTCGCGCCCAGTGCCAGAAATAGCTTTCGCATGTTGCTCACCTCGTTTTTGTTGGATTAGCGTCGGGACTTGTGATCCTTTGACGTCTACATAGGATAGCAGCCCATTGCCAACTACTGATTCTTTCTGGCATTAAGGTTAATATCCTGTGGTATTTTCCAATGCCATCACGGCTTTGAATGTCAGGAGTACTCTTCACTCAATGGATTTCCAGGTCCCCAACACCCTCGCCGAGCAGATTGCCAACTACCTGGCTGAACACATCATGACCGGCCAGATAAAGCCCGGGCAACGCTTGCATGAGGCGACCACCGCTAAGGAATTGCAGGTAAGCCGGGCATCGGTGAAAGAGGCCCTGTATACCCTGGAACGCTGGCACCTGATTGAAATCACCCCGCGCAGGGGCGCGTCGGCCACCAAGCTGGATGCGGTGCATGCCTCAGAGCTCTATGACGTGTACATGCACCTGTTAATCATGCTGGCGCGGCGTTTGTGTGAGCGTTGGCGGGAAGATGACAAAACCGCGTTGTTGTCAGCGGTTGGGCACGTCACTGGCCAGATGCAGCGCAAGGACGCCAATATCACGGCCATTGTGGAAGCGAGCTTTGAAGTAATGGGCGTCTGCTGCCAAGTCGTCGGCAATCCCTACCTCACGGAGGCTCTGACCAACTTCAAGCCCGCTGTCAGCCGGGCCTACTATCTGAGCGCGGATCGATACCGGCAGGATCTGGACCGCACGGGCCTGTTTTTCACCAATCTAACAAATGCCATCCTGGCACGGGACGCCGGTGAATCCGAGGCACTGGTGGCGGATTTCGGTGCTCACCAGAAGGCGCTGATTCACCAGGCCTTGGCCCCTTCGGCCTAGTGTCCCTATCCCACCTATCGTAACAGTCTGTAACAAACTCCTAAGTCCGCTGCGCTGGTCAGGTTGTCCCCTGCGGCTACACAACGACTGAGACCGGTCTGAAGCCGGCATAACAACAACGATCCGGGGCCACCATGACACGTCGAAACGCCCGCAAGCGCCTGAAACCGTTCAGACCTGCCCTGCGCAGGTTCTTTACCCTGAGCCTGACCGCCAGTCTATCATTGCCGGTGATGGCCGACTTCCGCCCACTGGACGACAGTACCCTGGGCAATGTCACAGGCCAGACTGGCGTCACCATCGAGATGGAAACCAAAATTGAGATGGACCGACTGAGCTGGACGGATGAAGGCTCGCTGAACGTCAATGGCATTCGCCTGTCCGGTCAGAACGATACAGTGCTGGACAACCTCAAGCTGACGTTGGACATTGCCGGCCAGGATGAGGTGCTTGAATACGGCTTCTCCGAGATTGCCCGCCGCGCCGACGCCGGCCTTCTGGATGTCTCCAATCCGGATGTGGCCGATGCCCTCGCCCGCTATGCCGTGGGTGGTGGTTACGGCAAACAGTTTGATAGCGGTGACCTGGTGATTCACTTGGGTGCCACAGATTACGGCGACCCGACCAGCCTGGACGACTACCTGCAGGCCGTGGATTTCGAGTTGGCGGTGGACAGTGTTGAAGCAACAGGGTCTGGCGGTACTGCCAGCCTGTTCTCCAATATCATGCTGCAGGGTTATATCGGCCCCACCGATCTGGTGATCCGCAACCAGGGTAACAATACCCGTACGCTGGCCAACGGTAACGTGGTGTCTGGCTCGGAACTGCAGCTCGACACCCACTTTGAGATCACCAACGGTAATCTCAACTGGGATGCCGCCGACGTCATTCTAATATTCAACTTTGCCGCCGTTGGCATCGAAGGGCTGCAGATCCACAACCGCCGGGGCGACGATACCCTGGGTCACTTCGGGATGGCCAGTGCCACCGCGAAGCTGTCCAGGGGCACCAGCGCGGCGTCTGGAAAGGAAGGCCTTTCCATCCATGAGGTAGACTTCCGGGCCGACATCGATATGCCGGTGTTCAAAGTCGGTGGCACCAGTATCGGCTCCGTACAGTTCACGGATTTTGCCATTAAAAACACCACTATGATGGTGTATGGCCACTAGCAAGACACTGGACAAGCCCCCCGCCCCCAACAGTAAACTGCCCGTCTCTTAACGGCGGGCAGTCCATGACCAACATCCCGGATCAAGATTATCAGCAGCGCGTGTCCTGGCGCAGGCTTACTGTTTTCAGCCTGATATTTATCGCCATGACCGCCGCCGGGCTCTATGCAGTGTACGACCAGTTCGCCGGGCGCAGCGTAACCTTCGACGACCGACTGGTCTCGCCTCAGGCGCTTGTTTCCATCATTGCCCTGCTGGTGGTCTACTTTGCGGCGGACGGGCTGCGGTTGCACTTCACCCTTCGGGCACTGGGGCACCGCCTGCCCTTCCCGGCGATTTTCCGGCTGGTGTTCATCAACCTGTTCTTCTCCAACGTGACGCCCATGGCCACTGGGGGTGGCTTCGCGCAGATCTGGTATCTCCAACACCATGGCGTGCCGGTCGGCCGCGCCACGGCGGCCACCACCATCCGCACCGTAATCGCGGTGATCTTTATCTTTTCGCTGACCCCCGTATTCCTGCTGACTCTGAATGCCCTGGATAACCAGCCCTTGGTCGGAGAACTGGGGCCGGTGCTCGCTGTGTTGATTCTCCTGTATCTCGGTTTTTTCATGGTGGTGCTGTTCCGTACCCGATGGCTGATTGCGCCCTTGGGCCGGCTCTTGAGCACACTGCACCGGTTTCACCTGATCGGGGAACGCCGGCATCAGCGCTGGCAGTTCAAGGCCAAGCGGGAGATGCTGCGTTTTTCTCACAGTTTCGGCGACTACCTCCGGGGCCCTAAACAGTTCGTCGCGCTATCAGTGCTGTTTACCTTTGTGTTCCTGCTCAGCCTATTCAGTTTCCCGGCGTTGCTGATCTCCGCACTGGATTACGAGGTAGACTACCTGGTGAGCACGGGACTACTGGTGGTTACCACCTTTGTGATGTACTTTTCACCCACACCCGGTGCGTCTGGCATTTCGGAAGGGGTGTTCGGCAGCTTCTTCCGGGACATACTCACGGCCAACCACCTGGTACTGGTGACCATTAGCTGGCGATTCATCACCATCTACCTCGGCATGCTGGCAGGCCTGGTGATACTGCAGCGGGAACTGGTGAGAAACAGGAAGGCATCCCAATGACACGACGTCACCCGTTAAAAGTGCTGTTTTACATCAGCCTGACGATTGTTGTGCTGCTGATCGGGTACAAGGCCTACCTGAACCTGTTCGAGCCGGATTTCGAGGCCCTGCACACGGAACAGGTCGCCCGCATTCACGACATGCTCTCTGATGATGGCGGTTTCAGTTTCGCGGTCGTGGGCAACATCAACAATTCCGTGGGCGTTTTCGAAGAACGCATGATACCGGCCCTCAACCAGTCCGGCGTTGATTTTATGGTGTCCGCCGGTAACGCAGTGAGTGGCGGCGGCGAGGACAAGTACCGGGCCATCCAGGGCTCGCTGACCCACCTGGACATTCCCTACCTGCTGACCTTCGGTGAAAACGAGTACGAGAACTTTGGCAGTTACCGGTTTTACGACCACTTCGGCCCTCACTTCTTCAGCATCAAGGCCGGCGGCGCCCGCCTGATCTTCCTCGACAGCACCGGCAAGACGCCCTGGCGATGGCAGATCCGCTGGCTCAATGACCTGTTAAGCCAGGAGCCCAACCGGCTGCGCTTTCTCTTCATCGGTCACCCGCCGCTCCACCCGGATCAGGAAGCCCCTTTCGAGCAGGATAATGATTTCCTGCACCCCCCTGAGTTCCGCACCGCCCTGATGGACGCCATCGACCGGCACGATGTGGATATGGTGTTTTCAGCGAACCTGTCGCTGTATGCGGATCAGGTCGAGGGTGATACACGCTTTATCACCACCGGCGGAGCGGGCGGGCTGGTGCTGAACAACGACACCAGTTTCTACCACTATGTGCGCGTCGATGTGAACGACGACGGCGAAATCAGCCATTCGATGGTGCGCCTGGAGGCGAGACAACACCCTGTATTGAGTACCCTGGAATCCCTGTGGTTCTTTATCTACTCGCTGTTTTATGTGGGCTATGTAAACTTCATCCTGCTGGTGGCAGTGTTCATACTGATCAGCACCAAGCTTTACACCGCTATTTTCGTGGCGAAAGACTACTATCCGGACTACGATCTGGACCCCCAGCCCTGGCTGTCGAAACCCTTGCGGGTGGCCATGTTCACCAACAACTACCTGCCGTTCATTGGCGGCGTGCCCATCTCCATCGCACGCCTGCGCAAAGGCCTGGAAACCCTGGGGGACATCATCCTCATCGTTTGCCCCCGCTATCGCGACCAGCCACGCGAGGAGACCAATGTGGTGCGAGTGCCCTCCCTGCTGGCTATGGGGGAGAAACGAGAGTTCCGCCTTGCCAACATCTTCCTGGCAAGAATCCGCCGACAGGTCAGAGCGTTCAAACCCGACATCATTCACCTTCACCACCCCATCTGGCTGGGCTCGCTGGGGCTGTTCGTGGCCCGGCGCCTGAAGGTGCCGGCGGTGTATACCTACCACACCCGGCTGGAGCACTATGCCCACTTCGTGCCGCTGCCGGGCAATCTGTTCCGCAACCTGATTTCCCACGAGCTGATCAAACGCTTCGCCAACAAATGCGATGGCGTGATTGTGCCCACCTACTCCACCGAGGAATACCTGCGGATGATCGGTGTGAAAAGCCCCACATTCGTTCAGCCTACGGGCATTGAGTACCAGAAGTTCCAGGAAGTGGACGACAGCGACGTTCGCAAACTGCGGAACTCCCTGGGCATCGGCAATGAGACCGTGTTTGTCAGCGTCTCGCGGCTGTCCAACGAGAAGAACATTGATTTCATGATCGATGCCATTGAGGAGCTTCGTCGGCGGACAGACCGCCCTTTCCGGTTCCTGATGATTGGTGAAGGGCACCAGCACGAACGACTGCAGCAGCGCATTGATGAACTGGGACTTCAGGATTGCTTTACACTCGTCGGCTCCATCCCGCCGGACGATATGGCCACCTGGTATCACCTGGGCGATGCCTTCCTGTTCGCCTCCAAATCCGAAACCCAGGGCATGGTGATCCTGGAAGCCATGGCCGCCGGGTTACCAGTGGTGGCGGTGCGTTCCAGTGGCATTGAAGACGTAGTGCGCCACGGCTACAACGGCTTCAAGACGCCGGAAAAGCAGGACCAGTGGTGTGACCATGTGCAACAATTGCTGGAAGACGACACCCTGCGCCAGGAACTGGCCGAGCACGCACTGGCGTTCGCGGCGGACTATTCCGTCGAGCAGTTTGCCCGTGATATGCGGGAAATCTACGCCCTGACCCTGGCGCGATCAGCCTCCCGCTGAGTGATTCATCACGCCGCTTTTAACATTGCAGATGATCGGTCTAGACTGGAAAAGCGTACTTTAAAGGACCTTTTTCGATTCGGAGACTGACAGTGACAGGCATTCCCGTTGGTATCAGCACCTGCCTGCTGGGCAAGGAAGTTCGCCATGATGGCGGCCACAAGCATTCCCGCTTCTGCACCCAGGTACTTTCCCGCCATTTCGAGTTTCGTTCCATCTGTCCGGAGCTGGAAGCGGGCCTCGGTGTGCCCCGGCCCGCCATTCACCTGCGTGAATATCACGACGGCCTGAAGCTGATCGAAACCAAAGGCACGGCGGACCATACGGATGCCATGCAGGGATTTATCGACCAGGTTCTACCAACTCTGGCGGATTTGCGGGGCTACATCCTGATGGCCAAGTCTCCCAGCTGCGGCATGGAGCGCATCAAGGTGCACAATGAAGATGGCAATGTCACCCGCAGGGATGGCCGGGGCCTGTTTGCCGAGGCACTGATTCGTCGCTACCCGCTGATGCCGGTGGAAGAAGAGGGCCGCCTGAACGACGACATGCTGAGGGAAAACTTTATAGAACGAGTATTTGCCTACGATGACTGGATGCAGAACGTGGCTGGCGACAACCTCACCGCCCGTGCACTGATCGAGTTCCACACCCGCCACAAGTTCCAGCTACTGGCTCATTCCGAGAAGATCTATCGGCAGTTGGGGCCAATGCTCGGCGACCTGAAGTCAGAGCCGTTGAAAGACATTGCTGACCGATACATCGCATCGTTCATGGAAGCGATGACCCAGCGGGTCAGCCGGGGTTCCCACGTGAACGCCATGCAACACCTGATGGGTTATCTGCGGGATTCCATGGCGGACGAGGACCGGCAGGTACTGATGGAGCAGGTAGACGCCTACCACCGGGGCGAAGTACCGTTGGTGGTGCCGATGACCCTGCTGCGGATGGCCCAGCGGCGGGAGCCGGTGGACTACCTCAGCAGCCAGAAATACCTGACCCCCTACCCGGATGAGCTGGGGCTCAGGAATCGAGTATAACGCCTGGTCAGAATCCGTAGAGCAGTGACACGGACACCTGAGTATCGGTGTCTTCGGAGCCCTCAGGCTCATCTGAAACATACTGAACCAGATACGCAGCCTTCATTGACAGGTTACCCACAACCGTTGCCTGTATGGATGTTTCCGACTCACTGATGGTGTTGTTCTCCGACAAGCCGATTTCGGCACTCAGCTTCTGACGAAACAACGCAGTCTCAGAGAGGGCGTAGTCGAACTTTCCTGCCAAGCGCGCGATGGCTTCTTCCTCCTCTTGATTGCCGTCTGCTTCCGGTTCCTCGAGCCTGTTAAACCGATAACCGCCACCGACAGACAGATCAAGAAAAGAGCGCTTGCCACGTTGCCAGACCCGGTTACCGTAACCGGTGGTCAACGAGGACTGGAAGTCATACCCGGAAAACCGGTCGTCTTCATACGCTCCGCGTACGAACAGGTACTGGCTGCCCTCGAACTTGTAATCAGACTGCACTTCAGCGCTGTATTTTTCGGCCGTTGTGGTGTCATCGGTTTCGGAATAGGTTGAACGGAAATCACCGGTATTCCGCCACTCTGAAACTTCGTGGAGTAGGCCCAGACGGCCGTTGATATTGGTCTCCTCGGTATTGCCGGACGTGACAAGCACTCCCGCTTCCCCCTCACCTTCCCAATTGTCAAACTCAGCGCCAACGACCATCGTCGGCGATACCGTCAGAGTAATGATCGCCAGGGTTGCTCTGAACTGCATGGAATCTCCTTGATTATTGTCAGGATTTTGCGCAACGCTCTCCCATGGCGCTCTTGCGGGCCTGCTGTTCCCGCTCCGCCTTTTTCCGGGCTTTACGCTCCGCTACAATGCGCGCCGCTGCGCCACCTACATGGGCTTCGCCGCGCCGTTCTGCCAACCGCATTTGCCGCTCACGCTCGGCAAAACGGGCTTTCTGCTCCTCCGTCAACGAATCGATGCAACGGTGGCAACTCACGCCCTGCTCATACTCCGGACGCTGCTTGTCTTCCTCGGTGATCGGCCGGCGGCACGCGTGGCACTGATCGAACTCACCCCGTTCCAGCTTGTGGTTCACCGTTACCCGGTCATCGAATACAAAGCACTCTCCGTGCCACAGGCTTTGTGATTCCGGGACTTCTTCGAGGTACCGGAGAATACCCCCCTTCAGGTGGTAGACCTCACCAAACCCCTGCTCCTTCAGGAACGCCGTGGACTTTTCACAACGGATGCCGCCGGTGCAGAACATGGCCACCTTCTTGTGTTTCGAAGGGTCCAGATTCTCTTTCACATACTCCGGGAACTCACGAAACGTATCCGTGGCCGGGTTTCTGGCATTCTCAAAGGTGCCGATCTCCACTTCGTACTGGTTGCGTGTGTCTACCACCAATACGTCCGGATCTGAAATAAGATCATTCCACTCTTTGGGATCCACATAAGTACCCACGATCCGTTTCGGGTCAATGCCCTCCACTCCCATGGTGACGATCTCTTTCTTGAGCTTCACTTTGGTTCGCTTGAAGGGCTGGATGTCGACGAACGATTCTTTGTAGTCGATGCCCTCGAACCGCTGGTCAGCCTCCAACCAGTCGCGAATGGCATCCACACCTTCACGGCTGCCGGCTATGGTGCCGTTAATGCCCTCACGAGCCAGCAGCAATGTGCCGTGCACCTCTTTCTCCAACATCAGGTCCAGCAATGGCTGACGAAGGGCTTTGTAATCATTCAGGACTGCGAACTTATAAAGCGCACAGACAACAACATCCTGGCTCATGAGTCTGGTTTCTCCTGCGGGCCGGACCGTAAATCCGGAGCATGGTTGATAATCGCCAACGGGCGTGAGGGTGCCATTCTAACGAATACGGGCGAGGGAGAGTATTACGGGGGGTTACAGGGAAGTCATTAACAATGCCCGGCGCCCCAAAGGCGGCACCGGGTGATCAGGCTATGCTCAGAACAGAACAGCAAAACCCACGGAGACGCCAGAGATTTCTGCGCCATCCTTATCGATGTACTGCATGTACTCGCCGTTGACCTGAAAATCCTTGTTGATGTTCAGGTTGGCGCCCACGCCGTAGGAGATATCGGACTCAGATGCCGAGTCACTGAAAGAATTACCAAACCCGCTCGCGGAAGCCGTCAGCTCGCCCTTGGTAACGCCAACAATGGCGTAGGGGTAAACGGGGCTTTCATTGGGAAGGCCCAGAACCATGTAGCCACCCACCAGGTAATCCAGTTCAAGATCCAGGGATACACCGTTAAAACTGGTCGAGTCGTCCTTGGCGCCGAAACCGGCACGGAACTCCGCTGCCAGGTACGGGTTTATCTGCGCGCCGGCCTTGCCCACCAGGGCGCCCAGGTCAAAGTCTTCAGAAATGCCATCTTCTTCGTAGGTTACGAAGGCGTAGTTGAGGCCCACGTAGCCACCTTCCAGGGAATCCTGTGCAGCCGCACCGGATGCAAAAGAAGCCATTACTGCAAAGGCCGAACCCAAAACAATCTTATTCATCATTACTTGCTCCTTGATGAAGGCCTGCCCCAGGGCCTCAACTTCTTGCGTTTATCCGTCAATTTTAAGGGCATGTGAATGATAATTCATTTTGTGAGAAATTCCCCGGCCCCATCGAGTAGGAGGGGGAGTTACCTCCCCCGTCCTCTCACACCACCGGGCATACGGTTCCGTACCACGGCGGTTCATGGTCGGCTCTGAAGCCGAGTCATCGTATCCAGCAAGCTTACCAGAGACAGACGGTCGAATACCCTCTTAGGCA
>Ga0208813_1000369_pt1 | contig 36756 bp, 30 predicted proteins | sample MalvireepMed_904_FD_184250 | JGI IMG/M metagenome (GOLD analysis project Ga0208813, IMG submission 184250) | Marine viral communities from the Global Malaspina Expedition - Malaspina viral metaG DeepMed_904 (SPAdes) (version 2) | ecosystem: Environmental > Aquatic > Marine > Oceanic | place... | reverse complement strand
TCTGTAGAGTTCTCGACTCGAGCGAGCGATTTTTCGCACCAGGCTTTAATCTCCGCTACGGTAACATCCTCATCGGCACTTTGGAGCCGTTCAAGCAAACACTGCTGTTGTTCGTTTTGTTGGGCGTAAACATTTGAAGAGACTAATGCGAGTGTCCCTAGAACGGCGGAGAGGTAAAGACGGGTTAGGCTCATTAAGTCATCCCTGTAGCAAATCGGTGCAGTTAAGTAATAAGTTTACCAAGCCTAAGCTTGGTGTCTATCGACTAATACGTTGCGGTAAACGCATTGTGATCATTTTACGTAAGTTTTACCTTAACGTTATGCTATGCTTCGCGATTAATTGAACGGTATAAAAGAGAAGGTAGGTAACGCGTTGCTGAACATTCGGCAAATCAAAACTACGATGATTCGTTTATTTGACCAGTTACCGCTTTACGTGCGCTTTGGGCTGGCTTTTCTACTGCCCGTGTTGGTCATTGCCTGGGTTACTGCCAGTAACATTCTCCAATTAAGCACGTCGGTGAGTCAAATCGATCGCTTGAAAAGCAACCTCGCGTTGACTGTTGATGCCGGGCAGTTAGTTGGTAACTTGCAGGATGAACGAGGCTATAGTGTTCTGCGGCTAAAAACGGGAGCTTCTGCCTTCGGGCAGCGTTTACAACAGAGCCAACAGCGCACTGATACTGTTTTAGCCGCTTTAGAACAACGTCTTGAAAGTACCACCCCGGCGCATCGACAAAGCGCCACCTACAAAAACTTATCTGAAATTCTGCGTGACCTGTCACAACTAAAAGAAATACGTAGTCAGATCACTACAGCGACGATAAACAGCAACGAAGTCATCGCGTTTTACAGCAAGCCGATAGCCGCTTTTAATGACCAAATTAGTCGATTATCACGGGATGTTTCAGCCCCCCGGTTTGCGCGGCAATTGAATGCGTATTTTATCCTCAACCGGTTACGCGAGTTACTTGGTCAGGAGCGCGCTTTGCTTGGTGTCGCTATCGCTGAGCAACAATTAAATTCGATTGATTTGCGCGATCTTGTTTATTTGGCAGGTCGACAAAAGAGTTTATTGGTAGGGCTACAAAATCAGACACAGCTGGCAGACGTGATCAATTTACAATCAGTGGCAACAAACTTGCGAGAGCAGATACTGGAGTCGGAAAATCCGCAAGCATTATTAAGCCAGACCAACTTAGAGAACTGGTATCAACGCCAATCGCAACTGATCGCGCAAGTGAAGCAAGTAGAACAGCAGATTATCGCTAACTTAGAGCAACAATCAGCGGCACAGTATACTGCAGCAAAAGGCGAGTTGTGGCGTTATGCTGTTATTTCGCCACTTGCATTAGTTGTCAGTCTGTTCCTCGCTTTACTTATTTTGCGCTTTGTAAAACGTCGTCTAGTGCTGTCAGACAAGGTGTTTAACCACAGTCATGATCGTATAACCGTAAGTGATGCAGACGGACGTATCGTTGACGTTAACCCTGCTTTTTCGCGAATGACCGGTTACAGCAAGCAAGAAGTGCTGGGGAAAAACCCGCGATTTTTACAATCCGGACGTCAGGACAAGGCGTTCTACAAAGCTATGTGGGATCGTATCCTGCGTGAGGGCTATTGGCAGGGAGAGCTGTGGAACCGTCGCAAGGACGGCGAACTATACGCGGAACAATCGTCAATTAGCGCCATTCGTAATGAGCATGGCACGATACAGAACTTCATTTCGGTTTCTTCAGATGTTACCGAGCGCGCTGAAGCTCATCAGCGAGAACTAGAACATCAGGCCTATCATGATGCTTTGACCGGACTACCGAATCTCGTGCTGGTGCGGGACCGCCTGGAGCATGCAATTAATTTAGCTAACCGAGATACCAAATCGGTGGTTGTGGCGTCGCTGGATATTGATAACTTTAAAGCAATTAATGCCCGTTTTGGTCATGTCATCGGTGATAAAACAATCGAGTGTATGGCTAGTCGACTTAATCATTTGCTACGCAGCGGGGACACCCTGGGGCGAGTCACCGGCGATGAATTTATCTTCATTCTGGAGGGCCACTCCGATACTTCAGTAATCAATAATTTGCTTGAGCGTATCCGTGAGGAAACTTCAGCGCCAATGTCTATTGATGGTCGAACTTTGCAAATTACCGCGAGTATTGGCGCGACCGCTTATCCTAATGACAAACACGATGCGGACACTTTGATTCGCCATGCGACTCAGGCCCTGCATATGGCTAAGCGTAAAGGTCGTGACCAGGTTAATTGGTTTGATGCGGAGCGCGAGCGTGAACAAACTCAGTTAACTCAACTGATCAAAAAGCTCCGTCGTGCAATGGAGCACAAAGAACTGATTTTGTATTACCAACCCAAGGTTGATATGAAACGGTGTCAAGTTGTTGGCGTTGAAGCCCTGCTGCGTTGGCAGAAAGCGGATGGCACACTGGTACCGCCGAGCGACTTTTTACCTCACATAGAGCAGCATCCTTTTTCGATAGAGGTTGGTGACTTCGTGATTGAACAAGCATTAACGCAAATGGAAGCATGGCGTAAGGCCGGCTTGAAGCTGCCGGTAAGCGTTAATGTCAGTGCGTTGCAGTTACTAGACCAGCGGTTTGTTGAAGCGTTAGTGACACATTTACGCAATCATCCCAAGGTCGAGCCCGCTGACTTTGAAATAGAAATTCTTGAAAGTGCGGCTATTGGCAAGATCAACGAAGCTGCAAAAGTAATTGAACGCTGTAAAGCGCTTGGCGTGAGTGTTTCATTAGACGATTTTGGTACCGGATATGCCGCTCTGGACTACCTAAAAAGATTACCTGCGCAAACATTAAAAATTGATCAAAGCTTTGTGCGCGATATGCAGGGCGACGATACCGACATGACTATTGTAAAAGGTATCATGGGTTTAGCGGATGCTTTTGGCTTTAACGTGATTGCAGAGGGTGTGGAAACCCCCGAGCAGGGTCGTCTTCTGGTCGCTTTGGGCTGCGATATAGGCCAGGGCTACGGCATTGCCAGGCCTATGCCGGCAACGGATGTACACGACTGGGTAAGTAACTGGAATTGCCCATCTGACTGGCAGTTTCACGGATGATTAACACGGCGTGATGTGGTAAAACAAATTTCGTTACAAATTATGCCTGAGGATAAACTTATTTTTGGTTAACCTTGAGGTTTTAGGCGGAACATACAATGAGTTCGAAGTCGATTAATGTTGTAGAGTCGGTCATTTCGCCCATTTCTTACGATCAGTTTTTCGATGAATTTTTTGGTCAAAAGCCGCTGGTGCTGACGGAAGAAAACGCAGCACGTTTAAAGCTAGCCGGCGAAAACCCACGTCAACAATTGCTTAGTGACTTTAAGCGCTATGCGCCAACTCTGACTAGTCATTCCCGCTCACCCAAAGGCCCCGCGCCTACTCCACGGGCTGTTGATGATGCTGATGCCTTCTATGCCCTGATAAATGAATACTTTAGTGGGGGGTATACTATTCGTATCCCTGAGGTTACCGAGTTGTCGGATGCCTTAACGCGTTTTACACGCTCACTGGAAGTGCAAACTCAATCTGAAGTTGGTGTGGTTGTATTCTGGAGTGAGGCGGGAGCCGCGGCTCCCATACATTATGATGATGTTGACGTTATTGTGGTGCAGCTGGAAGGAACTAAAAGGTGGTTTATCTCTAAAGACCGCCCTGTATACCCAAACAAGTGGAAATTTGCTGGTGAAACACCGCCGCAAATGAAGGACTATCACACTGTAGATGTAAAACCCGGTGATCTGATCTATATACCGAGAGGGACTGCGCATACGGTGCAGTCGACATCGGAGTCAATTCACATTGCGATTGGTTTTGTTCCTGTAACTATCAGAGACGCTATCAATGCCGCGCTGGATCATTATTCTGATTTAAACAAGCCAGTACGCATGGGGTTAGGATCGCGTGCAGATTGCCTGACGGCCAACACAGATCAGCAGAGGGTTATGGAACAGATCCGGGAACACCTGGGTGGGTTGAGCGATGCCTGCAAAGCAGACGATTTTATCAAGGCTGCCTTAAGTCGCCGCAAAACCCGAATGATTCGCGACCTGCCAAAATTGCCAAGTGGTAAGGTTGTAGGTTCATTAGACTTACATACCCGAGTTAAACACCACCCGCTTGCTATCTGTGAGATAACCGTAACGGAACAAATCGTAGATTTCTGCCAGCCTGGTGAGCAGATTCTAATTCATTTAGGTGCCAGAGAGAGTGTTGAGTTTATTGCCAATACAGATGAGTTTCGGGTAAAAGATATTCCCGGCGGGCTGGAAGATGCGGTTAAACTCGCGCTGGCACAACGCTTCTTACAAAGTGGTTTTCTGGTGCTTGCTGACTAAATTACAGTGCCTCTGCTGCGGCATAGGCACTGGCCCAGGCCCATTGAAAGTTATAACCACCGAGCCAGCCGGTAACGTCTACTACTTCGCCAATAAAGTAAAGCCCGGGCTGCAACTTGCTCTCCATCGTTTTAGAACTTACTTCGTCAACATTGACACCGCCCAGAGTGACCTCTGCAGTGCGGTAGCCCTCGGTGCCATTGGGTTTTAACTGCCAATTGTTCAGCTGGCTCGCAATTGCGTTGAACGTTGCTTTGTTGATATCTGCCAGACGTTTGTCGCCCGGCCAGTTAAACTCATCAATGAGAGCGATCGCTAATCGTTTAGGAAATGCATTTTGCAATAACGTTGATAATTGCATTTTGGGGTTATTGTGTTGACTCGACTGCAGCCAGTCCAGCGCATCAGTGTCGGGCATTAAATTAATACTGACCGGCTCGCCCGGTTGCCAGTAAGAGGAAATTTGTAGCACCGCAGGGCCACTTACGCCACGATGCGTAAACAACATAGCCTCTCGGAAGTAGCCATCACCACTGGCCGCAGTAACAGGTACGGAGATACCAGAAACTTCACCGAACCGTTGTTTTTGTTCTTCATGGAGGGTGAACGGAACCAGCCCTGCGCGCACAGGAATAATCGAGTGGCCGAACTGTTCGGCAATCTGATAACCAAATGGCGTTGCGCCAAGTTTCGGCATGGATAGACCACCGCAAGCTACCACTAATTGTTTGGCATTATAATCGCCGGCGCTGGTTGTTAATTTATAGCACTGATCGTATTCAACAGCTGTTATGTCGGTTCGTAACTGTACTTTGGCACCGTGCTCTGCGCATTCATCCAACAGCATCCTGACGATGTCTTTGGCGGAGTTATCACAGAATAACTGGCCTAAGGTTTTTTCGTGATACGGAATTTTGTAGCGATCGACCAGTGCGATAAAGTCCCACTGGGTGTAACGACTCAGGGCTGATTTACAAAAATGCGGATTGCTGGATAGATAATTTTCGGGGCTTGCGTATAAATTCGTGAAGTTGCAGCGTCCGCCTCCGGAAATAAGTATTTTTTTTCCCGCTTGTTTAGCGTGATCAAGCAGCAGTACGTTTTTGCCACGGCGGGCCGCGTTTGCTGCGCAATGCAGGCCGGCGGCACCTGCGCCAATAATAATCGTGTCGTACTGCTGCATCGGGTTTATTTCAGTTTTTCTAATACGTATTCAGCTTTGCTGACTTCGAATTGCTTGTCATCTTCTACAAACAAGTGCTCAACGACGCCATCCTCAATAACCATGGCATATCGTTTAGAGCGGATACCGCCAAACGCGCCTGTGTCTGTGGCTAAACCTAAGGCTTCGCTAAAAGCACCGTTACCATCAGATAATAACCGAACCTGATCTCCGATCCCCAAGGAATCACCCCAGGCTTTCATTACAAAAGCATCGTTCACAGCCAGGCAGTTAATGCTCTGAACCCCAGCTTGTTTAAGGGCTTCGGCATTTTCGACATAGCCTGGCAGATGCTTCTCCGAACAGGTCGGAGTAAATGCGCCGGGTACGGCGAACAGTACGTGACGTCCTTTGGCAAAAATCTCGCGCGGGTCATAATGCTGAATACCTAAGTCACCTTTACTGGTAAGCGCGCCGTTCGGAATTTGGTCATTTTCTTTAATCATTTGTCGAATCCTTGATTGATATAAATATCGAAACGATGCTTTTTACTGGTTAACTGCTGGTTTGGTTCATTACCATTCAAAAACGGTGCTGAATTAGGGCGTTTTACGACTACACGGTAACGCGCAACGCTTAAAGCCGGCTGCAACAGGTCATCGGCATCCAGGTCACTGCCAACCAGTTGCTGAAACATCTGCATATCTTTTTTAACCTGCGCCTTGCGTTTACCGGTTTTTGGATACATCGGATCCAGATAAACCACATCCGCCGCATTGTGCTCAACTTCGTTAATACTCGATACGTCCAGAAGGTTTAGCCGCTTTGCTGCTTCGCCAATAGCGTCAGACTTTGCTTGTGCGCGGGCCAGCGCGTCATTAAGCAAAGCCCGTACGTATGGCTGGCGTTCAATCAGCGATACCTGACAGCCAAAACCAGCCATCACCATAGCATCTCGTGCCAAGCCGGCGGTAGCATCGATAACAGACGGTTGACGCTTACCGGTGATTCCTATAGCGCGGGCAATGGCCTCTGATTTTAACGCACTATGCTGTGCGCGATAGGCACTTTTACCCTTATGAAAATCAATAATTAATGGCTGAAACCTGGGCTCATCTAACCAAACAAGGGCAAGACCATTATCGGTTTGTTGTAGCTCAAAGCCAACGCTCATTAACGCTCCATATCAATATGAGGAATGCCGTCTTCAAGATATTCGTCGCCGATGGGCTTAAACCCGAAGTCTTTATAAAATTGCAGTAAATAGACTTGCGCGCCAACCCGTATTGGCGCATTGCTACCGCGCTGCTCAAGATAATCAATGGCGCGTTGCATGAGTTCGCGGCCGAGCCCTGTGCGGCGCACAGACTGTGCGGTCAACACCCGTCCGATGCGGGAGTAGCTCTGGCTATCGTTAGCTTGGTATAACCTCGCATAGGCTATCATCTGGCCATCATCAGAGCGTGCAAATAAGTGCTCGGCTTGCTCGTCTTCACCGTCTGCATCTAAATACGGACAGTTTTGTTCAACAACAAAGACGTCCTGGCGTAACTTCAGCAATTGGTATAGCTGCCGCAAAGATAGTTCGTCAAAGGTACGTAAAAACCAATTCATGTGCCCACTTTCTTAATCTGTTTAGAAATTGGAATAACCTTTCCTGCTGTGGAGGCTGTTAGGGTGCCTGAATACAATGCTAACAACTCTTTTACCGGCTTCCTGCCATCAGCCTTCTGGCTAATACTCCGGGCAACGGATAATTGGCTTATCGTTGCCGGCTCATACAGCGCTCGCGTCAACGGCGTGTCGTGATTACTTATTAGTACAGGTATTTGTCTTTTACAAGCCGCTCGCAGTGCATGCCGAGCTAACTCGCTTTGGTCACCCAGTCCAAAACCACCGGTTGCATAACTGGTAAAGTTTGATGCCTGAACCAGCGGTGCATAGGGCGGATCGCAATAAATCACATCACCTTTGCGGGCGCGGCGAAAAACATGCTCAAATGAGTGACAAATAAATTTGGCTCGCTTTGCTTTTTCAGCAAAAAACTCTAATTCGGCTTCGGGAAAATAGGGCTTACGGTAATCGCCAAATGGCACATTAAATATACCTTTGCTGTTATAGCGGCAAAGTCCGTTATAACCATGGCGATTCATATATAAGAACAACAGCGAACGGTAATAAGGATCGGCACTGGCATTAAACTCTGCGCGCAGTGCGTAATAAACATCGGCTTGGTTGTTACGCGCAGTAAACAGCTTTTTGGCGTCCTGAATAAAGGTTTTGGGACGGCGTTTTACAAACTGGTACAGGGTAATGAGATCGGCATTTATGTCGTTCAGCAGATAACTTTCGTAGTCCGTATTCAAAAATACAGATCCTGCACCGACAAAGGGTTCGATGAGCTTTTTACCGTGCGGCAACTGATTTTTTATGGGATTGATAAGAGAGTACTTACCGCCCGCCCATTTTAAAAAAGCCCTGTTCTTTTTCATTTGCCGGCCTTTGGTGAATCTTAACGCTAGTGTACCCCAAAGCCCGGGTGATGAAAATTACTGTTGCACTGGTGCTGCAATTTCCGTTTGCATAGCGGCAAAGGATTTGGCCCAGGGCTCCATCTGTTGAACGGCTTGTGGCAGCTCAGAGGTGGCATCGCGTGCTTGTTGCAGCGATGCATAATCTCCGAAAATAATGACGTAACGACCATCTTCGCGTTGATAAACCGAGGTGTTGTCGGTCAGGCCATAATCATTGCGAAACTCTGTTAATAACTGCTCCGTTGTGATGATGGCAATTTGCAATGCAAAATGTTGCGGATCGGCGGCCATCACTTGATCTGTTTGTAGCGCTCGCTGAGGGGGAGCGGCAGCCGGTTCAACTGTTTCTGCTTTGGCTAGCTTGGGTTCTTTGAACAGCCCAAGCTCAAGTTCTCGCGGGTCATTATCAGCTGCAGCAACCCGGTTAAGATCATCAAGCGCTTCCCGGTAAGAGATAGCAAGATCTTCGGGCATTAGCGCTAATGACTGCTCAGCCAACGGCTCGAAACTAGGGAGCTCAACTGGTGCTTGCTGAGCCTCAGCTTTAACTGGCTCTGGAGCCGACTCAGGCGTTTCCGCAGTTGCAGGGCCTGACTGCGCCTGGCTAAACCAGTCAGACAATTGTTCTTTATTAATGAATCCGGCAACGGCCACACTGATTAACATGGCAATCGCAATTATGTAGCGAAGCCTTATTCCGCGGCCTTTATTTTGCACGCGCGTTTGGCTTAACTTGACGTGGTCATCATCTGGTTCGTCAATAGCAGAATCTGCCGGTGCAGTATCTTCTTTGTAGCGTTGGGCTTGGGTTGCCAGCGCCAGTTGCAATCGTTGCTGGATTTCGCCCGGATAACCGTTAATGGTGCTCAGGAACTGATGAATACGATCAAAATTCCATAGCCGCTGAAGTCTTTCGGGCAGCAAGACCTGGACAAACCGCACCTGCTCATCTTTATTCAGCGGTTGTACCTCAACCATAACCGGGCCTTGTAACCGCAGGTGAGGCGCAGGCTTTTGTTGATACGCCCAACGGCTGTCGGCAGCGATAACAATACTGACTTTTTGACCGACTGCGGACAGTTGGTTAATGGCAGCAACGCATTCGGCTAAAAAGCTCTCGCTGAGTTGTTCGCCGTTATCGATCACAATGACGGCGTGTTTTAACGGTGTTTGGCGTTGGATTTGTCGACTCAGCGTTTCGTCACTTAAGCTGATAGTGCCAAATAATTGGTTTAATATTTGCGCGCGGAGACGGTCGGGTGTAGAGCGTTCGTTGACAGTAATAAACGCGCACTCAGCATAGTTAGATGCTTGTTCCAGGAACAGTTCCGCTATGGTTGTCTTACCCGAACCATCACTGCCATGCAGCATAATCACCGTGTCAGTTTGCTGACAGTGATGATGTATCTGGTCAATAATCTGCTGTTGAGATGTTTTAACTTTTACCGGAGCGGCAACAATCTGTTGTTGAGCCAAAGCTTGCATAACTGTTTTCCTGTCTGATGCGTTAGCAACATTCAGTGATCACAGCAGCTACCGTTTCGTGTTCGATGTTACTGACTACCTCAGCGGAACCAATCGCTGTTGGCAGGACAAAGTGCAGTTTTCCGTCTTTAACTTTTTTGTCACGCTGCATATAGCTTAACCAGTCTTGCCAGGGCATCTGCGGCGCTTTTATTGGCAAGCCCAGCTGGTTGAGCAGGTCGACTACGCGACGGAAATCTGACGACGATAGCTTTTGTGTCACTTCCGACAGTTTAGATGCAATAACAGTGCCAGCTGCAACAGCTTCGCCATGAGTCCATTCGCCATAGTGAGTTGCCGCCTCTATTGCGTGACCAAAGGTATGACCCAGATTCAGCAGCGCTCTTATGCCAGATTCGCGTTCATCGGCAGCAACAACTTCCGCTTTTATGGCGCAGGAACGCTCGATTGCGTAGGTTAATGCAGCGGTGTCCCGGTTGCGCAACTCATCTACATGGTCTTCCAGCCAACTAAAGAACTCCGCGTCGTAGATGACGCCGTACTTGACCACCTCGGCCAAGCCGCTGCGATAATTTCGTGCGCTGAGGGTTTGTAAGCAGTCAGTGTCAATGAGCACTGCCAGCGGTTGGTAAAAGGCGCCAATAAGATTTTTACCCAGCGGATGATTGATGGCCGTTTTACCACCAACGGAAGAGTCGACCTGTGCTAACAGAGTGGTTGGTATTTGATAAAAATCCACCCCGCGCTGATAGGTTGATGCAACAAAGCCAGCTAAGTCACCGACAACCCCGCCCCCAAGGGCAATGATCGCACAATCGCGATTAAAGCCTGCACTGATTAACTGTTGCATGATGTCGGCGTAGGTTGTGAGGCTTTTGTACTCTTCCCCGTCCTGCATGTTAAACACTTCGACATGATGCGAATGCAACACGCTCAAAAGAGGCTGCAAATAGTGTTCTGCGACCGTGGGGTTGGTGACGATAAGTATTTGGCGCGGGCTGCCGGGAAAAAGGTTTGCTGCTGATCTCAGCGCCTTCGGGCTAATATCAATTGGGTAGCTGCGCTCTGCGAGCTTGACGGTTACTTTTGCCATGCGCAGCTCCGTTTGATGGTTTTAACCTAAGCCGTTAACACCAAGTTTTTCGACAATCTCGTTGACGACGACTTTCGCGCTTTGCTCATCAGTTCGAACGGTGATGTCGGCGATTTCTTCGTAAAGAGGGTTGCGAACTTCGGCCAGCTCTTCCAATACTTTGCGCGGGTCATCCGCCTCGGCGATAAGTGGGCGTCGTTTATCACGCTGCGTACGGGCCAGTTGCTTTTCTATTGTCGTTTCAAGATAAACCACCACGCCGCGAGCCGATAATCGATTACGACTCTCTTTGCTCATGATGGAGCCACCACCTGTTGCCAGGACAATGCCCATGTGCTCAGTTAGGTCCTCGATGACTTTCTCTTCTCTTACACGAAAGCCTTCTTCCCCCTCCAGCTCAAATACCCAGCTGATGTCTGCACCGGTTCGGCGTTCAATTTCTGTGTCAGAATCATAGAAATCTAGATGGAGTTGTCTGGCAATTTGACGACCAATAGTACTTTTGCCGGCGCCCATAGGGCCGACAAGAAAAATATTACGTTTCTCAGCCATATTCCTGCTTACATCACTGTTTAAATTAGCTGTAACTCACGAATCCGGAGTGTCTAGAGACGTCCCCCAACCCAACGAAAAGAAGCGCGATTATCGCAATTCACCAGCGTTTTAGCAACTCTATTCGGAGCCCTCTAAAATTGTGGGTGTTACGAAGATAACAAGCTCACGCTTCTGCTGTTGTTGACGCTGGTGTTTGAACAAGCTGCCGACTAGCGGCAACGAGGATAAGATTGGGACGCCGGAGTCATCCTTCAACTCCAGTGTTTGAAAAATCCCACCGAGTACGATGGTTTCGCCGTTTTTTACCAACACTTGTGTCCCCATCTCCTGGGTATCAATGGCTACAGCGGGTCCGGTCGGCGTGCTAACAGTATCGCCGCGGGTGTTTTGGGTAATAGTTAAGTCGAGTAGAACGTGGTTATTGGGTGTGATTTTAGGAGTAACCCGTAAGCCCATTACCGCTTTTTTAAATTGTACTGCGGTTGCCCCTGATGCAGCGCTCTCAACATAAGGAATTTCGGTCCCTTGTTCTATAAAGGCAGGTTGCTGATTAGCCGTGAAAATCTTCGGGCTCGCTATGATCTCACCTTTATTCTCGTGCTCTAGTGCGGTGAGCTCTAAATCCAGAAGCAGATCGTCACTCAGGCGCGCAACGTTAAGACCAACTGTTGCGTGAGGTTGAACAACCGGTGCACTAATTTGCATGCCATGAATAAAATTCGTGTCATCAACTGTTGTGGCTTCTAGCCCCGAGGATGAAGCGCCCCAGCGAACGCCGAACTCTTTTGCCAGGTTAGTTTTTAAGCTTACCATTCTGGCTTCGATCATGACTTGCCTTACTGGCCGGTCGAGCTCAGCAACCAACTGTTTTATTGCCTGCCGGTGTTTCTCAGTATCGTTAATAATCAGGGTATTAGTTCGTTCATCAACGGTAATAGAGCCCTGATGAGAACTTAGATTTTGTCCATTTTGAGTTATTAGCTCAGCTAGCTCATTAGCCGCAGCAAAGTTAACGCTAACCAGTTCCAGCTTTCGTTCTTCCGATTCCGAAGGGTTGTCACCGCTTTTAGAAACCCACAGTACATTGTTTTGCAGGTGGATGAAGATTCCGTGGGTTTTCGACAAGCTAGTCATAGCGTCCAGCCAGCTGACGTCCTTCAGTTTTAAGTTGGTTGAACCTGTTATATCGTCTGCGACAATAAGGTTTAACTGAAGCTGATCGGCAAGAATCTGTAGCGCCTCGCTTAAACCAACACGAGTAAGATTAAGGTTCACTTTTTGTTGGCGTTGTTGTTCGCTGAGCAAGGAGTACCAAGCATTATCCTTAGCAATACTTACTGTTGTTGCAAAAATACCGCCCAGTAACAAGGTGATAGGAGCTACCGTCCTCAGTATTGCCATAATATCCTCTATAGTTGAATGATTTTTTTTGTGGTGACATTGCAGTCTTCTGTCGGCAACAGCTGGTCAAGCTCGACGTGTTCGTCAGCAATGGTAGTGATAACCGAGGTCGGGTTATAGAACCGTTGGCCGACTGTTGTTTTGATGTACACGCCAGTGTCGGACTGCCAGTATGCGAATGATGCAGCGTGCTTAGAGGTAACGGTTGCTGCTAGCCTTAAGTCAGCCAGGTTCAGCTCGGCTTGCTGCTGTGTTACCGGTGCTTCAGGGCAGCTCACTTCCGTAATCGAAAGGTTTGCCATGATGGGCTCTAACGCTTGCTCCTGATTAGTTCTTGTAAGCTGCCAGTTAAGTCGGCCATCTTGTCCCGGCGTTTCAGAAAAACTGATAAACTGAGAGTGAAGCGCTCGCTTCCAGACACCTTTTAGCGACTGTTCTGATGTAAGCAACAACAGCTGTCGTAATTTAGCGGCTGCACCGGTAACAACTACCGAATAAGTAAACTTAGTATTATTAAGCGGCTGTAAAGTAAGCGTGAGGCCAAGCTCATCAACCCATTGACTTAGCTGCCAGATAAACTCCGTTTGGGGGCCGTCAGGGGGCGTATGAGATCTTATCACGCGCAAATTTTGGTGATGCTGCGTGAGTTGCTGGCGCCGGCTTTTAAGCTCGCTTAAAAGGCTTTTTTCAGCGGCATGAGTCATCATGTAAGCAGCAGCTACAGCAATAATGACAATAGTACAGAACATGCCATAAACAATGTGTGATGTTCGCAGCCAGGGTGTGGTCATGACGCGCGCTCGATTATCGCCCGAATAACAAACTGCCTTGGCGCCGAAAACTGAACGGAAATGGCTGAGTTATTGAGAAGATTTGTTAGTTGGTTTTCGAGTAACTTGACACTTTCTGTTCGTAAAAAACTGCCGCTTATTTTTACTTCACGTTTTAATCGGTGAATTGAAGAGATCTGAATTCCCTGTTGTGTCAAGTCGAGTAACTTAATGAACTCAGCTATTACCTGCGCATGAGTTTGTTGCGCAGACCGCTGGTTTGTGGCTGCGGTGGTGTCTTGTTGAAGTTCACTCACTTGTTTTGCGACTAGCTCAAAGTCGTTTAATTCAACGTTTAGCGTTGCCAGCTGTTGTTCTAGTTTTATCAGGCGCGAATTAAATGTTAGGTAATAGGCCGCCACTAAAAGTGCACAGACAGTAGCTACTGTCAGCACACGCCGATACTGCCTGCGCAACACAAGCTGAATACCGGGGCGGCGCCAATCGGCTAAATTTAATGATGCCAAGAGCTGAAGCCCCTTAATGCGTTGCCAAATAAGCTGATGGCTGCGGTTGAGCCGACTGCAGAACTAAAATCGCCCATCGACTTGGGTAGCTGCAACTCGATAGCAGTGTTCAAAAGATTTTGTGTTGTCTCGGAAAACTTTGTCTTGTCGCCAAAATAAAGGGTTAAGGGTGAGTTAGTTATAACCTCATGAAGTTCCGACTCTGCAACAAACTGCAACCTGTCTAAACAACCGTGATGACAAAACAAACAGGTGGATAAGGGATGGCTGAGTTCAACTATGAGCCACTGTTCGCAAGGGCGACTAGTAATTAATTCGCCTTGCCCTAATAAAAAATTGGTAGCTCTTAGGATGGCCTGAAAAGCGGGCTCGACAATGCTCAAGGGACCCGCGAGTTGAGCAAATAACTGTTGGCGCTTTTTGACCTGTGAGCTGTGAGCAGAAATTACGTGTGCTGAAGTAGGGTCGTACTGATAATCGAGTACTATGTCTTGTGTATAGTCAGCAGTTCCACCGTAGGTTTCATGTACGAAACTAGTTACATTGTCCGTAGCACTCGGTTGTGTAAGCCGCTGGTAGTGAGACGCTCGGTGCTCCATCACGGTCATAAGCTCGCGACAATCTAAGCCTTTATTCCAGGCGGTGTTAGCTTTCTGTTTGTGCCACTGATGGATAAAAACATTTCCTCGTTCGGTGCTTAACTGTAAATAAATTAGCTCGTTGTCAATTATGTCGACAGCGGCTAAAGCGGCTTTTGTTCGAGGCATGCGGTTCTCTTTGTAAAGGTTTTTAAAATAGCTTCAAAGGTTAGTTTTTCGGATAAAAATCAGCCATAATGCACAGTCGCGAAATACTGTACGAAATACATGGAAACCGTTGTCCTAAATGGAGCTAACGATTGAAGTTTTTTAAACGTTTTATACTTGCCTTGTTGGTACTTGCGGTGCTTGGAGTTGCCGCTGTTGGTGCGCTTTATTTATATGTTAAGCCTGAACTCCCGAGTGTTGCGACGTTGCGTGATGTGGAGTTGCAAACGCCAATGCAAGTGTTTACCCAAGACGGTGAGCTCATTTCTCAGTTTGGCGAAAAAAGGCGTATTCCCGTTGATTTAGAAGACGTGCCCCAGTCGATGGTAGATGCATTTCTGGCAACGGAAGACAGTCGGTTCTATCAACATATAGGGGTCGATCCGATTGGCGTTATGCGTGCTGTTTGGGTGCTGGTAACAACGGGGGAGATAAAAGAAGGCGCAAGTACTATCACCATGCAGTTAGCGCGAAACTTCTTTTTATCGTTTGACCGTGCGTGGATGCGTAAAATTAAAGAAACATTTATCGCGCTTCATATTGAACAGTTACTGGATAAAGACGAAATTTTAGAGTTGTATCTTAATAAGATAACCTTTGGCCACCGGGCTTTTGGGGTTGGCGCAGCAGCGCAGGTTTATTATGGTAAGTCATTGAATGAACTTACTCTGGCGCAAATAGCAACTATAGCGGGCCTTCCTAAAGCACCTTCTAATCTTAATCCTATTAGCAATCCTGATGCTTCCAAAGCTCGTCGACGTGTGGTCTTGTTGCGCATGCTGGATGAGAAAAAAATCACCCGAGAACAATTTGATCAGGCTGCTGATGCGCCTGTTACTGCCCGCCGCCATGGCGCCGAAGTTACAGTGAATGCGCCTTACCTTGCCGAAATGGTTCGGCAACAAATGATCGATCGTTACGGTGAGGAAGAGGCATATAATGGGGGTTACAACGTCTATACGACCGTTAAGAGTGATGTGCAACTAGCCGCGCGTCAGGCTGTGTGGGATAACCTTCATGCCTATGATGAGCGTCATGGTTACCGTGGTCCCGTCAGTGTGTTGTGGTCTGAAGCAGACAGCAGAGCCGCATTATCGTCAAATGAAATTACTCGTTATCTTGAGAAGTTAAAATCGGTTGGTGCAGTAATCCCCGCGGTTGTTGTCGAAGTGGAGGGACAAACCGCTACTGTTATGGCAAAAGATGTCGGTAGGGTTACCTTGCCATGGGAATCAATGCACTGGGCACGCGAATACCTTAACGAGGAGCGCCAGGGGCCTCCGCCGGAGTCGGCCGCCGACATTATGGCCGCGGGGCATGTTATTTGGTTGCGTCGCGTTGCAGCAAAAGATGAAAACAACGCTGTCTGGCGTTTAGCCCAACTACCTGAGCCCAGTTCAGCCATAGCGTCATTGCGACCATCAGATGGCGCAGTGGCGGCTGTTGTGGGTGGTTATAGTTTTGCATTAAGTCAGTATAATCGGGCGTTGCAAGCCGAGCGGCAGGTTGGTTCTAATATCAAACCGCTGATTTATTCGGCTGCTTTTGAGCAGGACTTAACGCTGGCAACGCTAGTGAATGACGCGCCGATAAATCAGTGGAACCCCGGCTCCGGCATCGCCTGGCGGCCGAAAAACTCGCCTGATGTTTATGAAGGGCCGATTCGTTTACGTAAGGCGCTGGCAAAATCTAAAAACGTGGTTTCGGTGCGTTTAATTCGCGAAGTGGGTGTAAAGCAAACCGCTGATCATATTGCTAAGTTCGGACTTGATCGAAGTGAAGTTCCTGAAAATGAATCAATTTCGCTGGGTTCGCTTTCGATGACGCCGATGCAAGTTGCGCGAGCTTATGCGGCATTTGCAAATGGCGGTTTCTTGGTTGACCCCTATGTTATCGAGCGAATAGAAGACCGCAATGGCGAAGTGATTTTTAATGCTGAGCCTAAGCTGGCTTGCGTGGATTGTGACAATCCTGCGGCACAAATTATTTCGGAGCAGAATGCGTTTCTGGTCGCACAGGCTATGAACTCGGCGGTTTGGGGCGGTGGCAGTTGGGCCCACAATACCGGCTGGAACGGAACATCCTGGCGCATACAGCGCTCAAAGCCGATTGTTAATGAAGTTGGTCGCTCTATCGCTGGTAAGACTGGTACCACCAATGATGTTCGCGATACTTGGTTCTCAGGCTTTACTACCGGCCTGGTGACAACGACCTGGGTCGGCTTTGATGATGTATCACGGCAGCTTGGTAGAACCACCATGAATCCATTGCTTGATAGCAAACAACAAGCTATTTCGGGCGGTGAAGCCGGCGCTAAAACCGCGTTGCCGGGGTGGATTTTGTTTATGGAGAAAGCATTGCCTCGGTATGAGTCAGGCAACATGATGATACCGCCGGGTGTGGTCAACGTGCGAATCGACCTGGAAACCGGCAAGTTGTCACATTTAACTGACCATACGACTCGGTTTGAATACTTTATAGATGGTACCGAACCTACCGAGTATGCCGATACACAAAAAGACAACGGCGACATTTTTAAGGAAGACGATAGCGAGCTTTTTTAAGCTCGCTGTCGTTTACTGCGCAGGTGCTCAGCTGATGGCGCTAAGACGCCCCAGTAATTGGTTGAGGTCGGATTGCACTCCGCCTGCAGTCACTTGCTTGCCGGCCCCCGGGCCACTTATTACCAGTGGCATTTCTGAGTACCAATCTGTATAGATCACAAAAATGTTTTCACCCGGGATCAGGTTCGCTAACATGTCTCCCGCGGGTATATATTCGATACCGACTTTTGCTTTAACCCGTCGTTCTTCCGATACTGAAAAGCTGGCGAGCAAGCGCGGGACTTTGCCATCTTTAGCAGCTGATTCAAGCATTTCATTCATTGGCTCATCGAGCTCGCTACGCCGTTGCATAAACTCAGCAACTGAAATATCACGCAGGTGTTCAGGCACCAGACTATTAACCTCGATATCCTGCCAGTCAAGTTTCAGCCCAATCTCGCGAGCCAGGATTAGAAGTTTACGAACCAAATCCTGACACGACAGGTCTTCCCGGGGATCAGGCTCGGTATAGCCGCGTTCTTTTGCCTCGGCAACTAAATCGCTAAATGCTGTGTCGGCACTGAAGTTTTCGAACAGCCATGACATGGTGCCCGAAAAAATTCCTGAAATACTTCGAATTTCATCGCCTTGAGCGCGCAAATCGTTAATGGCGTAATTAAGTGGTAAGCCAGCCCCAACCGTAGTGTTGTATAACCATTCACGTTTGTACTCATGCTGGATTGTGCGTATCTCATGGTACAGAGATTCATGGGCAGAGCCCGCGCGTTTGTTAGCACTGATGATATGCAGTCCGTTAGCAAACAAGCTGGGATACAATTGTGCTATCGGTTTGGCATCGGTTAAATCAAGTATCACCAGTTCATCGTATGGCGCATTAGGTAATTCACGTAATAATTCGGTCAGTACGTAGGGTCGTGCCAGCCGATCAAAATCAGCACACCACGCATTTAACTCAACACCTCCGTAGTCTAGCCACAGGCGCTTAGAGTTAGCAATGCCTATGATCCGCACGTCCATCACCTGGTTGATTCGATCGCGTTGCTGTTTAAACAGTTCTAACCAGGCACTACCAATATTTCCGCGCCCCAATACCAGCACACCCAGACTACGGCGATAATTGAATAACTGGCTGTGTAAACGGTTTAAAAAACGACTATCGAGCTGCTGTTCAAGAATAGCGATAGCCGAATTGCCATGTTCTCCCAGCCCAAACCGACGGACTTTTTGCTCGCTTAGCTGGAGCTTGAAGGTGGTATATTGATCGGTCTCCTGTATGCGGTCACCGACCAGTGCGACCATTGAGTAGCCACGTATTTGGGTCACGGCATTGTCATTATCAATCTGCTCTAACCAACGACTTATATAGTCAAGGTGGTTTTGGTGAAAGACTAAGTACTGATGATGCTTTTCCGGCTCGGTCCAGCTAAATATTGGCTCAAGGTCGAGCTCATCCAATTGATCCACCAGACGTTTATCGTTTAACTCAATTTTAAAAAGCACCACCTCAGATAACGAGGTAAATACCTTGCCGCGGGGCTCAGCATGCTCAAACTGACCAATTCGGGTTTGCTGGTTCTCGACTTTAAGGCTTGAACGAACGGAAATAACCATGCGCTCGCGGTTAACCGGCTGAAAAGTTCGCGGATGCAGTACCGGACTGCCGAGGCGAGCTAACTCTTCAGCTTCAGACCAGTCTAACGCTGGCAAACTGACGACCCGCTCAATTTTGCGGGGATCCGCGGAGTAAACCCCGGCTACATCCTTCCAGATGGTTACTTGTTTTGCATCGAGTAGGCTACCAACCAGAGTCGCTGAGTAATCACTGCCATTTCGACCCAGGGTCAGGCTTTCACTATTTAACCCACGGGCTATAAAACCAGTGACGATAAACCGAGTGCCTGGGTAGGGAGCAACCCGTTGCAGCAGACCTTCACGCGACACTTGCTCCTGGATTAATGGCTCAGGTGCGTCTTCGGCACAGAGAAAATCCCGGGCATCGATGTGTTCAGCGCGGGTGCCTTGCTTTCTGAGGAGTGCAGCGAGTAAGCGAGCTGACCATAACTCGCCGTACGCTAATAATTCCGCGTCACGACTAATGCTTTCTTTGCCCCGAATAAAGCGTCGAAAACGTTCAAAGTCTGCATTAGATAGTTGGCACAGGGATTGTGCTAAATCGCTACCAAGCAGTTCATTGATAAGCCCTAACTGAAATTTTTCCAGTTGTTCGAGCAGGATTGCCGCAGTATCGCCGGGCTTTTTAGCGGCCGCAATAATAGCCAAAATGCGGTTGGTAGTGTCGCCGGCAGCAGAAACGACAACAACGTCGCTGGCACCAGCGTATTCGGTCACAATTCGAGCGACGCGGCGGTAACAGAAGGCATCGGCAAGACTACTGCCGCCAAATTTATGAACTTGTACGGTATCAGCAGCGGCCTGCACTTGCTCTTGAGTTAGCCCTTCTATTGCCATCAACTACGTCCTCTAAACTACAAATAATTGGTCGTTATGCTGTAAGGCTAAAATATTGTGGCGCAAATGTCAGCAACTTTTAGCCATCTAGACGGATAAAATTTGACGTGGCTAATCCTGTGAGTACAATTCATTATATCTTATAAGGGTTTTTCATACAGTGAGAGAATGCGATGAAGTGGAACGGTGAGTATATTTACCCGTACGCAGAACATGGGCGTAAAAGTCAACAAGTCAAAAAGGTTACGGTATCGATACCAACCCGTGTACTGAAAGTATTGACTGATGAACGAACTCGCCGCCAAGTAAAGAATTTACGCCATGCTACGAACAGTGAACTCCTGTGTGAAGCGTTTTTACATGCGTTTACAGGGCAACCACTACCAACGGATGAAGACCTAGAAAAGTCTAACCCGCACAAAATTCCAAGCGCTGTGCGTGAGGAACTCGAAGCACGCGGGTTACCTATTCCAACGGACGACGAGCTGGATCAGTCCTGATCCAGCATATAGTTTTTGGGCATGTCGATTTTTGCCGCCCCTGATTTGACGGCGGCTTCCGCTACAGCGCGTGCTACGCGCTGACACAGACGCGGGTCCATGGGCTTAGGAATGATATAATCAGAGCCAAAGGTAAGGCTGGATTCGCCTGAAGCCTCGAGTACCGAATCGGGAACTTCCTCTTTAGCCAACTGGCGAATCGCTTCGACAGCTGCAACTTTCATTTCATCGGTAATAGCGGTTGCCCGAACATCAAGTGCGCCCCGGAACATGAACGGGAAGCAGAGCACATTGTTGACCTGATTGGGATAGTCAGAACGGCCGGTACCAATAATGACATCGTTACGCGCCTGTTTTGCGAGTTCTGGTTTAATTTCCGGATCGGGGTTGGAGCAAGCAAATACGACGGGCTTTTCAGCCATCAGCTTAAGTGTTTCCGGTGATAGCAAGTCAGGACCCGAAACCCCAAGGAATAAATCAGCGCCCTCAATTACTTCCTCTAACGAGCGTTTATCGGTGTTATTCGCAAACAGCATTTTATACTCGTTTAGATCGTCGCGGCGGGTATGAATGACACCTTTTGAGTCCAGCATATAAATGTGTTCGCGCTGAGCGCCGCATTTGATCAACAGTTCCATGCACGCAATAGCCGCTGCGCCTGCTCCCATGCATACGATACGTGCGCTGCGCAATTCTTTACCCTGAATCTCCAGTGCATTAAGCATGCCTGCAGCGGTAACTATTGCCGTGCCATGCTGATCATCATGAAAGATGGGCACGCTGCACTTTTCGATTAACGCCTGCTCGATCTCAAAGCACTCTGGCGCCTTTATGTCTTCAAGGTTAATGCCGCCAAAAGAGTCCGCGATATTGGCAACCGTATTGATAAAGTCCTGAGTTGTTCTGTGGGTAACTTCAATGTCGATGGCGTCGAGTCCGGCAAAGCGCTTAAACAATAATGCTTTGCCTTCCATTACCGGTTTTGATGCCAGCGGCCCCAAATTACCTAACCCCAGAATCGCAGTGCCATTACTGATAACGGCGACAAGGTTTCCTTTGGCAGTATATTTATAGGCGTTATCTGGATCGTCGGCAATTTCCCGAACAGGTTCGGCAACGCCGGGGCTGTAGGCCAGTGCTAAGTCTTTACTGGAATTTGCAGGTTTGGTTAACTCGACTGAGATTTTTCCCGGAGTGGGATACTGATGATAATCTAACGCTTGTTGGCGAAAGTCAGACATAAAAGCCGGCCTTTTATCTGTGATAATATCGAGCTCTTAGTTTAACGGCTTTTCGTGTAGGAACAAATCTTACCTGCTATACAGAGACTTGTTGGAGCAAGATAACTTTTATCGTGTCTAAAAATACACCGGTTAACTTTTCTTTAACAAAAGGGGCTGCGCAGAAGGCGGGCAACAAAAAAGGCGCTTAATAGCGCCTTTTTTTAAAAACTGATAACAAAGCGTTGTTTTCAGCGGTTTTAATCGTCCGGGCTTATTTTTTGCCCAACGTACCAAAACGCTTCTTAAATTTGTCAACGCGACCACCAGTGTCCATTACACGCTGTTTACCAGTGTAGAACGGGTGGCACTCTGAACATACGTCAACCAGCAGATCTTCAGTGCGGGTAGAGCGTGTTTCAAATTTATTACCGCACGAGCAGGTGACGGTAATTGCTTCATACTTAGGATGAATACCTTTTTTCATGGGATAACCTCAATAATGGGCCGCATCGCTATCCGGTCATCGTTATGCCGGACACCATGCGCAAAAAAACATCAATCGTTTGGAGCGCGGCATTCTATGTGATAACAGCTTACTGATCAAGTAAAATATCAGCGCTTGTATTATCTTGAGTAGCGCCACAAAATAGCAAAATGCCGATTGAAAAGCCTTATACACAACGTCAGGTAGAAGTTGCACTGCCGGTGCCACTGCGTAAATCCTTCACTTACCAAATGACCGAGCCTCTCCCTGCTGCAGGCTCGCGGGTTAAAGTGCCGTTTGGGCGCCGAACGTTGATAGGTTTTTATTTAGCACCGCTAGCACACACGGCGACTAATGACTACGCCCTGAAAGATGTCAACGAGGTGATCGATCAGCAACCGTTGTGGGCTGATGATATTTGGCAGTTAATTTGCTGGGCAGCTGACTACTATCACCACAGCCTTGGTGAAGTTGCCGCTAATGCGTTGCCGACATTGTTGCGCAAAGGCGCGGCTGCCAGCTATCCGCCGGTTGAATATATTGCCTTGACGAAGGTAGGCGCCGAGCTCGACAGCGAGCAAATGAAGCGCGCACAAAAGCAACAAGCGTTAATTCACTTGCTGCAGCCGGGTCCGCAGCCGCGATCTGTTATAAAGGCAGCAGATATTAGTTCCACCGTGATAAAGGCTGCAGAAGAAAAAGGTTGGGTAGAGCGGCAACAACGCGTTCCCGCAATAGACGAGACCCCCTGGCAGCTGGACTCAGATAACCAGCCACTGACGTTGAACCAACAGCAAGCCATTGCGGTGACAACGATCAATCAGCAACAAAAACATGCCGCAATGTTGCTGCAGGGCATTACCGGTAGCGGTAAAACAGAAGTTTATTTGCAGGCAATGACACCTGTGCTTAAACGCGGCCAGCAAGTGTTGGTTTTAGTTCCAGAGATTGGTTTAACGCCACAAACGCTACGCCGTTTTCAGCAGCGCTTTGACGTACCCATTGTTATGCTGCATTCAGCATTGAATGATAGTGAGCGCTTACAAGCATGGTTAGACAGCCAAACTGGTAAGGCCGCTATCCTAATCGGCACCCGTTCTGCGGTATTCACCCCGTGTAAAGAGCTTGGCTTGATTATTATCGATGAGGAACATGACTTGTCCTTTAAACAGCAGGACGGTTTTCGTTACCATGCCAGAGATATTGCAATTAAACGGGCTCAATTGTTGGATATCCCGATTGTTATGGGTACTGCAACGCCCTCTTTGGAAACGCTGAACAACGCGGTAAGTCAGCGCTTTCATTGGTTAAAGCTTGATCAACGAGCTGGTGGCGCAGAGCAGGTAAAACACCAGCTGCTGGATATCAAAGGGCAGAAAGTTGTAGCCGGTATTTCTGAGCCGCTAGAGCAGCAGATTGCCGACGAGCTGAGCAAGGGAAACCAAGTTCTTTTGTTTTTAAACCGGCGTGGCTTTGCACCCGCGCTTATGTGTCACGAGTGTGGCTGGATAGCGCAATGCCAGCGTTGTGATGCCTACTATACGGTACACAAAAGCCTTTACCAGCTACATTGTCATCATTGTGGCTCACAAAGGCCAATTGCCAAACAATGTAATGACTGTGGCTCTTCTCATTTGATGACTCATGGTGTTGGCACGGAACAATTAGAAAATGCATTGCAGCAAAGTTTTCCCGATTATGGCGTGTTACGTATCGATCGTGATTCTACCCGTCGTAAGGGTGAACTGGGCAAGCAGTTACAGGCAGCCGCTGATAGTCGTTATCAGATTTTGGTCGGTACTCAAATGCTGGCGAAAGGTCATCACTTTCCCAATGTTACGCTGGTCGCCTTATTAGACGTTGATGGTGCACTCTATAGTGCGGATTTTCGCGCTGCCGAGCGTTTGGCACAACTATTCACTCAAGTTGCCGGGCGTGCCGGGCGGGCGAAAAAAGCAGGCAAAGTGGTCTTGCAAACTCACCACCCTGAACATGACTTGATCCAGGATCTGTTAAATAATGGCTATCAGGATTTTGCCTTAACGGCGCTTGCAGAGCGCCAGGCTGCTCAACTTCCACCTTATGGGCACATGGGACTATTTCGGGTAGAGAGTACCGACCGTCTTGCTATCACGACAGCACTTGATCAGCTGGTGCAGCAATTACCCGTTGTTCAGGGAGCGCAAATACTGGGTCCAATGCCGGCATTAATGGAGCGCAAAGCGGGGCGTTACCGTTATCAGCTGTTGGTACACTGCCAAACACGTAAATTACGTTATCAGCTACTCGAACACATGCTGCCGCTAATAGACAAACTGCCGAGTTGGCGCAAAGTACGCTGGTCGTTAGATGTTGACCCACAGGACTTCACATAAGGGCTATAAAGCGAGTAAACTAACACCCTTATCATTCCTTCTTTTTTAATCTATGCACAGGTAGTCGAGTCGATGAAAGAACAACTGGAACAGTTACTTGCTGATGCTATTGGCCAAATAAAAGCCGATGGCGTTTTACCCGCAGATCAAACGGTAAATATTCAGCTCGACCGACCACGAGATAAATCACACGGCGACTTTGCAACTAATTTGGCCTTGATGCTGGCAAAGCCGGCAAAAACAAACCCTCGTCAGCTAGCCGAAACGATCGTTGCAGCGCTTCCGCAAAATACGCTGTTAGCGAAAACTGATATCGCCGGACCGGGTTTCATAAACTTTACTATCGCCCAGGATCAGCTCAAGCAACAACTTGAAGCGATGATGACCAGTGATCGTCTGGGGGTTGAGCCCGCACAGGATAAGCGCACTATTGTTATTGACTACTCGTCGCCGAACTTAGCCAAGGAAATGCACGTCGGACATTTACGTTCTGCCATTATCGGTGATGCAGTGTCCCGCGTTAGTGAGTTCCTGGGTCACACGGTCATTCGTCAGAATCACGTGGGTGACTGGGGTACTCAGTTCGGCATGTTGTTGGCTTACATGGAAGCGCTTGATAACCAGGAAGCGGAATACGAGCTGAGTAATTTGGAAACTTTTTATAAAGCGGCGAAACAGCGTTTTGACGAAAGTCCTGAGTTTGCTGAGCGAGCGCGCGAGCTGGTCGTTAAATTACAGTCTGGAGATGAGTACTGCTTAAAACTCTGGAACCAGTTTATTGATGTGTCGTTAAGCCACTGTCAGGAGGTCTACGACCGCTTGGGTGTTAAATTAACGCGCGCTGACGTGATGGCGGAAAGTGCATACAACGACCGTTTACCGGGAGTTATCGAGCATTTAAAAGAAAAGAACCTGTTGGTTGAAGATCAGGGGGCTCAGTGTGTCTTTTTGGATGAGTTTAAAGGTAAGGAAGGCGATCCGTTACCCATTATCGTGCAAAAGAAAGGCGGCGGCTATCTGTATGCCACGACTGATTTAGCGGCTATTCAATATCGGCAACAAGAACTTGGCGGCGATTATCTGATGTATTTTGTCGATGCACGTCAAGCACTGCATTTTGAGCAAATTTTTACGTTGGCGCGTAAAGCAGGATTTATTGAGGGCGATATTCGCACCCAGCACTACGGCTTTGGTACCGTAATGGGTAAAGATGGTAAGCCCTATAAGAGTCGTGATGGCGGTGTGACGAAGTTAGCTGACTTGTTAGATGAAGCAGAGCGCCGAGCGCTTTCGTTGCTACAACAAAAGTCGTCTGATTTGACGGAATCACAGCAGCAGGAAATTGCAAAGGTCGTGGGCATTAGCTCAGTTAAATATGCCGATTTATCGAAGAACCGGACCAGTGATTACATTTTTGACTGGGACCTGATGCTCACCTTTGAGGGCAACACTGCGCCTTATCTGCTCTACGCCTTCACACGAGTCAACAGTATTTTCTCTCGCTTGGGGGAAACCGGTTTTGATCAAACAGCCGACTTTATTTTAGATGACCCGCGCGAAGTTGCGTTGGCTAACCAGTTGGTCAGGTTTAATGAGGTAGTGCATCAGGTTTACGATAAAGCCATGCCGCATTTTCTGTGTGGCTATTTATTTGAACTTGCGGGTCGATTCTCAAGCTTTTATGAAGCCTGCCCTATCTTGAATCAAGATAATGAAGCGTTGCGCAATAGCCGTCTGAAACTGGCTCGCCTTACAGCCAATACACTCAGTGAAGGACTGGATCTGCTGGGTATTCCGACACTGGAGAAAATGTAAGTTTGGATTACGCCAATCGCAAGCCTAATAAGCAGCCTAAACGAGGCGGTAAAAAGAAGTCTGCTGCGCGCAAGTCGGCCAGTGGCGCGACCCGAAGAAAATCGGAGACGCGCAATGTGCCCTGGCTGATTGTTATCATAGCAATCGTGTTGATCGTTGCATTTGCTTATGGCTTGGTCAAGATCAACGGTAGCTCAGAAAGCTCCGCACAACAGCCCGTAATTCAGCCTCCTCCGGAAAATTTGTTGCCTGAAAAGCCGGAAGAACGCTGGCAGTATATTGAGGAGCTGGAAAGCAAAGAAGTCGAAGTCGACGTGCCGGAACGTGAAGTCGGCCCGCCTAAATTGATGCAGTGCGGCTCGTTCAGGCAAGAAGCTGATGCGCAGCGGCTTCGTGCGCAAATTGCTATGGCTGGTTTAGAAAGCCAGATACGCGGTACTACCGGTAAAAACGGCCTATGGTATCGGGTTATTCTGGGTCCATATGAAACCAAACGAGATGCAGAGCGAGACCGGCACAAACTGCAGCGCGCACAAATCTACGGCTGTGCCATCTGGAACTGGAATATCGATTAGCCCCTTGCTGACCTTGAAATTTAAACGGCATACCCTCAGATAGTTGTCATTGCTGTCGCTAATGCGACATCACCAAACTACGAGAGAGGATGAGGTTTTGACCACGATAGTATCAGTTCGACGGGGCGACAAAGTAGTCATTGGCGGTGATGGCCAGGTATCACTGGGCAATACGGTAATGAAATCGAATGCGCGCAAAGTGCGTCGCCTATATCACGAGCAAGTGCTGGCCGGCTTTGCCGGAGGTACCGCTGACGCATTCACATTATTTGAGCGATTCGAATCAAAACTAGAGCAGCACCAGGGTAATCTAATGCGTGCTGCGGTAGAGCTCGCCAAAGACTGGCGCACAGATCGTGCACTGCGCAGGCTGGAAGCCTTACTCGCTGTTGCTGATAAAGAAACCTCCCTAATTATTACTGGTAACGGCGACGTTGTTCAGCCAGAAAATGATCTTATTGCTATTGGCTCAGGTGGGCCTTATGCGCAGTCAGCTGCGCGCGCACTGCTGGAAAATACTGAGCTTGATGCCCGCATGATTGTCGAAAAATCACTGACAATTGCCGGCGACATTTGTGTTTACACCAATGGCAATCAAACCATCGAAGAGCAGGAGTCTATCGCTGCTGCTAAGAACCAATAACTTAAGGGGACACAACCTGATGTCTGATATGACCCCCAGAGAAATCGTTGACGAACTAAACCGCCACATCATAGGGCAAGACAAAGCGAAGCGAGCCGTCGCGGTAGCATTACGAAATCGTTGGCGCCGCATGCAACTGGATGACGAGTTGCGGCCCGAAGTAACACCTAAAAATATTTTGATGATTGGTCCAACGGGTGTTGGTAAAACAGAAATTGCTCGCCGTCTGGCGAAGTTAGCCAATGCGCCGTTTATTAAGGTCGAAGCAACGAAGTTTACGGAAGTAGGCTACGTCGGCAAAGAGATCGAGTCGATTATTAAAGATTTGACCGATGCAGCGGTTAAGCAGAAGCGTGAAGAGATGATGCAAAAAGTCCGTTATCGCGCCGAAGAAGCCGCTGAAGATCGTATCCTTGATGTGTTGTTACCACCGGCCCGTTCAGCAGGATCCGGCTGGGGGGCCCAGCAAGAAGAAGCGCCAACTGAGGAAGAACGTAAATCGCGCCAGGTATTTCGTAAAAAGCTACGGGAAGGCCAGCTCGATGATAAAGAAATAGAAATTGACCTGGCGGCGACGCAAATGGGTGTAGAGATCATGGCGCCACCGGGTATGGAAGAAATGACTTCACAGCTACAGAACATGTTCCAGAACATGGGTAGCGATAAGACCAAAAAACGCAAGATGAAGATTAAAGATGCGTTTAAACAGCTGGTCGACGAAGAAGCGGCTAAAATGCTCAACCCGGATGACGTAAAAGAGGCGGCCATTCATTCTGTTGAGCAAAACGGTATCGTCTTTCTGGATGAAGTCGACAAGATTTGTAAACGCGGAGATAGCTCGGGTCCGGATGTGTCACGGGAAGGTGTGCAACGCGACCTGTTGCCATTAGTCGAAGGTACTACGGTTAATACTAAGCATGGCATGATCCGCACCGACCATATTCTATTTATTGCGTCCGGTGCGTTTCAGATGAGCAAGCCATCTGACCTGATTCCTGAATTGCAGGGTAGATTGCCGATTCGGGTAGAGCTTGATGCGTTGACAAGCCATGACTTTGTGCGCATTTTGACTGAACCTAATGCGTCATTAACAACACAGTATCGTGCCTTGTTAAATACTGAAGGGGTAACCGTTGAGTTCACGGATGACGGTATCCAGCGAATCGCTGAAATTGCCTTTCATGTAAACGAAACGACCGAAAATATCGGCGCGCGCCGTTTACATACCGTACTTGAACGGTTGATGGAGGAAGTCTCCTTCAATGCCACCGATCATAGTGGCGATACGATTTCTGTTGACGCGGCCTATGTTGATAAACATATCGGTGAGCTGTCAAAAGATGAAGATCTCAGCCGTTTTATTCTGTAACGGGTGACTTAAATAGCCGCTGCTGCAAAAGGCGCAGGCAGCGGCTCTCTTCCTTCTTCGAGTTCTCGTTCAATCAGCTGTTCGGCGAATTCCAGCCGCATTGGCGGTGAGTAGTAATAACCCTGCATCATGTCACAACCGAGCTGTTGTAAAATCATTTGTTGATCTTCGGTTTCTATGCCCTCGGCAATAACTCGCTTACCCAGGCCGTGAGCCAAGCGTATCATTGCTTTTAATATAGTTGCGTCGGTACGATTAACTTGTAGCTCACTGACAAAACTCCGATCGATTTTTATTTTACTTATGGGTAAAGAACGCAGGTATGCCAGAGAAGAGTGACCCGTGCCAAAATCATCAATGGCCACGTTAAAACCCATTGCTCTTAATTTATTAATCACACTCATGCCATTGTGCAGGTCAGACATGGCAACGGTTTCGGTAATCTCCAACTCAAGTGCCGCAGGTGCAATCTGATATTTATCGACAACCGCTTGTAACTGATCGATGAGTTGAAAATGTTGAAATTGCTGGGCTGATAAATTAACGGCAATCGGCCAACAGTGATCGAACTTTTGATGCCAACGCTTGAGGGTAGCCGCTGCCTTTTCAAGTACCCAACTGTCTAATGTATCGGTCATCCCCAATTGCTCGATGTAAGGTAAAAACTCTGCCGGGGATAGCAGTCCTCGCTCGGGATGCTGCCAGCGTATTAACGCTTCGAAACCACAAAGTTGTTGATGATCGAAATCAAACTGAGGCTGTAAATACAGCAAAAATTCGTTGTTTTTAAATGCCCGTTTAAGAACAGGCTCCATATCCAGCAATTGGCTGAACATGTCATCCATACCCCGTTCAAAAAACACCACACCGGGTTGATGGTGGCGTTTGGACTCGGTTAGCGCGATAGTGGCTTTATTTAACAAAATCTCCGCATTGGTTCCGTGTTGCGGATATCGGGAAATACCAACTCCGACACTGATGGCGACTGATTTTTCGCCAACAGTTATGGGTATACTCAAGCTTTGCTGTAGCTCATTGCCAAGATCTTTAAGCAAATGTCGGCTTTTTAAATGGTCAAAAACAATCGCAAAAACGTCTCCGCTAATGCGGGCGACCGCCAATGGTGTTTTGTGGAAGTGTCGCAAGCGACTGGCCACTTCTTTTAAAACTTTATCACCACCTTTAATACCCAAGTTTTCGTTAATTGACTTAAAACGCGAAATTCCGATGAGGCAAACGGTTAGCTGGCGGTTATTGGAACGGCAAAAGTCAATAAGATGAGGAATTTTTAATACCAGCTGCGCACGATTAGACACGCCGGTGAGCGCGTCATGTGTATGCAGATATTCGGCACGTTGTATGGCTCGTACTGATGTGTTGCGCTCTGATTCGAGTAACCAGATAATGATACCGACCATGACTATGGCCAGAAAAATCACCGTAAACACACCTTGTACCGCGATTACCCAGTCAAGCGGACGGTCGCTAAGTGTCTGAATAGCTGCCACCACGACAAGATTTTTAAATGCCACAAATAGAAAGCCGCATGCGACTAAACGTGGACCAATACCCGCCTTAATTTTGCTCCACATGGGTATACCAATGGCGAAAAACAGCAATGCCGGAACCAGAAATTGTAAAAAGCTTTGATTGGGGTTACTTATGGCGACCGACAAACTGTTAGAAGACAGCCAGGCAATAACACCCCCAAGACCTGCTGAAGCGTATCCTAAGTAACGGATAAGACGTGAGGGTTGGCGTTTGTCAATTGCATCGAGCGTCCCCAGCGCAATGTATACGATAGCCAAATATTGCAGAGCCAGTGCAACAGCTTGCGCAAGCTGGACACTGGTTGCGCTGATTTGAATTTCACCCATGCCCAGTGCGCCGAGCGTGACGCGAATCAGTTCGCTGAAGCCGTACGAGAAACAAGCGAGTGACCAATAGCGCAAATAGGCATAGTCGTATGATGCAAAATAAAAGCGCAGTAGTCCCGCAAACCCTAGTAACAGGAGTGTTTGAACTGAATGGGTTATCGTTTCGATCGCCAATCCGGTGATCAAATCAAGCGTAGGCATGCCACATTTCTTTATTATTATTATTTTCACCTAAATTAATGCACTTTAATGGGTAAGTTCAAGTGCTAGTTAACGTCAAAGTAGGTAATTTGACGCCAATCTTTGATTTGGGTTTTTGAATTAGGCAATACCCGTTATACTCAGAGAGTTAACCCTAACTACGCGGACAAAGACATGGAATACAATACCTCAGAGCTATGCGATCTCTACCCGGATATGGTGGATGTGGTTGAACCCATGTTCGAGAGTTACGGTGGCCGTTCGTCGTTCGGCGGTCAGTTGGTGATTATTAAAAGCTATGAAGATAAGGGCTTGATCGAAGAAACCCTGAATCAGGATGGCGGCGGTAAAGTACTACTTATCGATGGTGGTGGCTCAGTACGCCGGGCATTAATTGACTTAGCTATTGCTGAACAAGCCATGGATAATGACTGGGAAGGCATTATTTGCTATGGCTCTGTCAGGGATGTCGACGCATTAGAAGAGTTAGATATTGGCATTCTCGGCGTTGCTTCTATTCCGGTCGCGGCACCTAGCGAAGGTACCGGCGAAATGGAAATTCCGGTTAACTTCGGTGGCGTTACGTTTCTACCGGAGGATCATATCTATGTGGATAGTACCGGGGTTATCTTGTCACCCGAGCCGCTTGATATTGAGTAATGTCTGATCTGTCGTTTTTAAAGTTAGTTGAGTCCAGCCATTGGGTTCGAGTTCGAGAACACGAAACCAAGATTGGCCAGGCAATTCATTCTCTGGCGCTGGAGGGAAGCTTTGAACAAAGCTTAGCCAGCGCCTGGGAGGGCGGCCAACGTGTCGCGATTGTTGGTATTCCGGAAAGCATCGGGATTAAAGCGAACCTGGGCCGTCCGGGGGCAGAAGGTGGCTGGCAGGCATTTCTGCAAAACTTTTTAAACCTACAAAAAACTGGCTTGGTTTCAACGCACGAATTATTACTCGTTGGCTCGATTGAATGTAGCGACTTGATGCAACAAGCTGAGTCACTGAGTATCGAAGACGAGCAAGAACTTGCCGAGTTGCGGCGTCTGACTTCGATGATCGATGCGCGAGTCAGTCGCGTGTTAGCTCCTATTTTTGCGCAAGGTTTTGACGTGGTTGTCATTGGTGGCGGCCACAATAACGCCTATCCGCTGCTGAAATCACTGCATCAAATGACAGACCAGACCGTGGGCGCCGTTAATTTGGATCCGCACGCAGACTTCCGTGCGACTGAGGGGCGGCATAGCGGTAACGGGTTTAGTTATGCGTATGTCGAGGGCATCCTCGAGTACTATCACGTTGTGGGTTTGCATCCGGGTAAAAATTCAGCGAGTAGCCTGCGCAACCTCAGCGATGCAGGTATGCGCTATCACTCTATCCATCGCTTATTCGAGCGGTCCTTTAACGAAGTGATGGATGAAGTTGTCGCTAAAGCTGACTCATGGCAACGCCCGCTGGGTATTGAGCTAGACGTGGATGCGCTAACAGGTGTTCCGGCTAGCGCGATAAATTACAGTGGCTTGTCACTGGCGCAGGGCTTCCAGTTTGTAAAACGCCTGGCTGAGCTTCCCGATGCCAGGTATGTGCATTTGGCGGAGGCAGCCCCAAGCCTTTGTAGCGCCGGTCCTGAAGAGGGTTTAAAGGTCACAGGACAGGTGCTTTGTGAGTTAACTACAGCGTATCTTCACGGTCGTGAGCGACGCCGTTAAGCCATAACGTTTTTAGCGGGTTAACGCCGAATTGATAGGTCAATTCGGCGGGGTTATGTATATCCCACAGCGCCAGATGTGCTTTCATTCCAGCCTTTATTTGGCCGTATTCTTTTTCAATGCCCAGCGCTTTTGCAGCATTTACTGTAACACCGCGCAAACACTCCTCCGGCGTTAACCGAAATAACGTTGCACCCATTTGCAACATCAGGGGTAAGTTGTGAATAGGCGAAGAGCCCGGATTGGCATCGGTAGCCAGCGCAATCGGCACTCCGTATTGCCGCAGTAGCTTGATGGGCGGCACAGTGTCATCACGCAGAAAGTAAAATGCACCAGGCAGAAGTACCGCAACCGTACCGCTTTCAGCCATCGCTTTTACGCCGTTCTCGTCCAATTGCTCCAGATGATCAGCAGATAATGCGTGGTAACGTGCTGCTAATGCAGCGCCGTTTTGATTGGTGATCTGCTCGGCATGAAGTTTGATGGGTAATTCATGGGCTTTTGCTGCTTTAAAGACACGTTCAGTCTGCTCAAGACTAAAACCGATACGTTCGCAGAAAGCATCAACCGCATCGATTAATCCCTCAGCAGCAAGTGTCGGTAAAATCTCATTAATTATTAATTCGATATAGCCATCGGCATTGTTTTTATATTCCGGAGGCAGGGCATGCGCCGCAAGCAGCGTAGTTTTGATGTTAATGGGTAATTGCTCGCCCAAAGCGCGTGCTACTTGTAATTGTTTGCGTTCGTTTTGCAGATCCAAACCGTAGCCGGACTTAACTTCAATGGTGCCGACGCCTTGTTGCATTAATGCAGATGCACGTTTGCTGGCCAAACGCAGTAACTCATCAAAATCGGCAGCACGAGTAGCCTGGACCGTACTGGCGATCCCTCCGCCCTGTTCAGCGATTTCAGCATAGCTTTTACCATGTAATCTTTGTGCGAATTCGTCAGCGCGAGAACCAGCCCAAACTAAGTGGGTATGGCAGTCAATTAGTGCCGGCGTCAGGCACATGCCCTGCCCGTCAATAACTGTTGCCGCTGGCGTGGTTGGTGCTTCGACAGCAGGCCCCGACCAATAAATTGATTCGCCGTCAATAATCACAACCCCGTCTTCGATAATACCGTAATCGTCGGAGCTGTCGGATAGCGTTGCTAAAACGATGTTTTGTATACGTTGCATGGCTATTATTTAACTTTGTTTTGTGGCTTTGTTATAAGAATAGCAACCTGCTTAGGTCTTGTATAGACAATTCAATTGAACTAAACTTTGTTGCATGGGCTTTCACCAACACTGGTCACATGCAAGGGTGCCTCATGGCAAAATTTTCGACAATAAAGCAGCATATCTACCAAAAAATCGAATCCGGTGAATGGCCGGAGAATCATCCCGTCAGCTCAGAAAATGCGCTTGCCGAGGAGTTTTCGGTCAGTCGTATGACAGCACGTCGAGCACTGCAGGAGCTTGCTGATGAGGGCCTGGTTATCCGAACTCAGGGGGCCGGAACGTTCGTCGCCCCAATTAAGTCACAAACGTCTTTCATGGCTATTCGAAATATCGCCGATGAGGTACGCAGCAGAGGCCACGATTACCGCGCCAAAGTGCATCATATGCGCGTGCAACAAGCCTCAAGTCAGGTTGCTGAAGCCTTAGCGCTTGAACCCGGCGCAGACGTGCTGCATTCAACTATTGTGCACTACGAAAACGACAAACCGGTTCAGCTCGAGGAAAGGTATGTTAATCCCAACCTGGTGCCCGACTATTTAAAGCAAGATTTTAGCAAAGTGACCCCGCATGAGTATTTGTGTGTTGTGACACCACTAACGGAAGCGAGCCATCAAATAGAAGCTATTCTGCCTATCTCTGCAGTATGCCAATACCTAAGTATTGATCGGCACGAGCCCTGCTTGCGCATCATTCGCCGCACCTGGAGCTCGGGCGGTGTAGTGAGCTACGCCATTCTGACCCACCCAGGCTCCCGCTTTAAGTTGGGTGGGCATTTGAATTTTTCGAATTCCTAGGAGTACGTTATGAGTCAGCAACGACTTGATACATCAAGAACAATTAAAGCCGATACCGGTACTGAAATATCCTGCGCTAATTGGCAGATCGAAGCGGCGAAACGCATGTTGATGAACAATCTCGATGACGAGGTGGCGGAGCATCCTCAGGCGTTAGTCGTATATGGTGGTATAGGTCGAGCTGCCCGTAACTGGCCTTGTTATGACAAAATTATAGAAACCCTGGAGCGGCTTAAAGCAGATGAATCATTACTGATTCAGTCAGGCAAACCGGTGGGTGTATTTCCAACACATGAGGATGCGCCGCGCGTGCTCATCGCAAATTCAAACTTAGTGCCTGAGTGGGCTAATTGGGAGCATTTTAACGAGCTCGATAAAAAGGGCTTGATGATGTACGGCCAAATGACCGCAGGTTCCTGGATTTACATTGGCTCACAAGGCATTGTGCAAGGTACCTACGAAACCTTCGGTGCGGTAGCTCGACAACACTTTAATGGCGATGCTAAAGGTAAGTGGATACTGACTGGCGGGCTCGGTGGCATGGGTGGCGCGCAGCCACTGGCGGCGACCATGGCTGGTTTTTGTATGCTGGCGGTAGAATGTGACGAGAGCCGTATCGATTTTAGATTGCGTACAGGCTACGTTGACCATAAAGCAACCTCTCTGGATGAGGCAATGACGCTAATAAAAAGCGCGTTAAACAAGGGCGATGCTATCTCGGTTGGGTTACTGGGTAATGCCGCCGACGTTTATAGCGAGATGCAGGAGCAAGGTGTGTTACCTGACGTGGTTACCGACCAAACGTCGGCTCACGACCCGCTGCATGGCTACTTACCGCAAGGATGGACGCTGCAACAGTATCATCAGCAGCAACAGCAAGACCCACAGGGCACGGTGAGCGCTGCTAAGCAATCGATGGCAGTGCAGGTCAAGGCCATGCTGCATTTTCAGCAACAGGGTGCTGCTGTGCTGGATTACGGTAATAATATTCGGCAAATGGCAAAAGATGTCGGTGTTGAGCATGCATTTGACTTCCCGGGCTTTGTACCAGCCTACATTAGGCCGTTGTTCTGTGAGGGTATAGGGCCTTTCCGGTGGGTCGCGCTATCGGGAGATCCTGAGGATATTTATAAAACCGACGAAAAGGTTAAAGAGCTAATCCCGGACAACCCGCATCTGCACAACTGGCTGGATATGGCTAAAGAGCGCATTTCGTTTCAGGGGTTGCCGGCAAGGATTTGTTGGATTGGTTTAAAAGACCGCGCGCGTATTGCTAAGGCGTTCAACCAGATGGTCAAAAATGGTGAGTTAAAAGCGCCGATTGTAATAGGGCGTGATCATCTGGATTCAGGCTCTGTGGCTAGCCCCAATCGTGAAACCGAAAGCATGAAAGATGGCTCAGATGCAGTGTCTGACTGGCCGTTGCTCAATGCGTTATTAAATACCGCTGGCGGCGCAACCTGGGTAAGTTTACACCATGGTGGTGGCGTTGGTATGGGTTATTCGCAGCATGCCGGAGTTGTTATTGTTGCCGACGGCACGGATGCAGCAGAAAAACGTCTGGGTCGTGTATTATGGAATGATCCAGGTACCGGTGTTATGCGTCATGCCGATGCGGGATATGATATCGCCAAAGACTGCGCCAGGGAGCAGGGCTTAGATTTGCCAATGCTCGAGAATCAAACATCGTAGCGTTTAGCATTACGTAAAAGGAATTGTTATGAGTAGTTTTCCGTTAAATCCGGGCCAGCTGACACTGGCAGATCTGCGCCAGTGGTACTTTGCTTCGCATACGCTGAAGCTCAGTGAAGCGGCTGTTACTGACATTAATCAATCAGCAGAGACCGTAGCTAACGTACTGGAGCGCGGGCAAACGGTTTATGGTATCAACACCGGGTTTGGTTTATTGGCCAACACCCGGATACCGCCAGAACGCTTGACTGACTTACAACGCAGGATCGTATTATCGCACTCCGTGGGAACGGGCGAATTACTGGCTGACGATGTGGTGCGGCTGATGCTATTGCTTAAGGTTAATTCCTTGTCACGGGGATTTTCCGGCATTCGTTTAAGGGTCATTGATGCCTTAATTGCACTGCTTAATAACCAGGTGTACCCATGTATTCCCAGCAAGGGTTCGGTGGGAGCGTCAGGCGATCTGGCACCGCTTGCTCACATGGTATTGCCGCTATTAGGCGAGGGCGAAGTGCGATTCCAGGGC
>Ga0208813_1000368_pt1 | contig 36908 bp, 33 predicted proteins | sample MalvireepMed_904_FD_184250 | JGI IMG/M metagenome (GOLD analysis project Ga0208813, IMG submission 184250) | Marine viral communities from the Global Malaspina Expedition - Malaspina viral metaG DeepMed_904 (SPAdes) (version 2) | ecosystem: Environmental > Aquatic > Marine > Oceanic | place... | reverse complement strand
GCAATTAAACCTTTAGCGGTAACCAGAGTCATCATTAACTCGGTGTCGTTAGCTTTCAGTGGCTCTAACTTAGGCTGACGCTTGGCTTTCCAGTCTTGCTCGCCGGCAGCGGCAGCTTTGGCCAGGTTTAATGCGGCTTCGGTTAATTTTTCCGGTGCAACTACGGCATCAATAGCACCCACTTTAAGTGCATCTTCTGCTTTATTATTTTTACCTGTTGTTATCCATTCGAGTGCGTTGTCCGGACCAATAACGCGTGGTAAACGCATGGTACCGCCAAAGCCCGGGATAAGGCCTAGTTTTACTTCCGGCAGGCCGATAGTTGCTGTGGTGTCGGCCACACGGTAGTCGCATGCTAATAGTGCTTCACAACCACCGCCTAACGCGAAACCTTTAACCGCACCAACAGTAGGCACTGGCAGGTCTTCGAGTTGGTCAAATACCCGCGATGCTTTAGCCACCCACGAGCGTGTTTTTTCCTGATCAGAGAAAAGAGTCAGGAACTCGGTGATGTCAGCACCAACGATAAACGTTGATTTGCTGCTGGTGACGATGACGCCGCGTAAATCTTTAGTATTTTGTAAAGTTGTCAGTGCTTCACTGAATTCTTCCAATGTTGCTTGGTCGAATTTATTAACCGAGCCTTTCGCGTCGAATTGCAATTCGGCAAAACCGGGTTCAATAAAGTCGACCCGAATGCTTTCACCTTGGTAAATCATGTTGGGTCTCCCACGACATCCATAAATTTAGTGCTATAAAGAGACTGACTCTAAAATAGCTTTAAGTTAAGGTAGAGAGAGTTTGGCGCGAATAAGCCAATTTTTCAACGGTTATTTAAACATGCGTTTGAATTAATGAAAAAGCAGTCGTTTATCATTCGTTACAGTCGCTACATAGCGACTGCCACATTTGCCTTGGCAACAGTCTTATCTGTTAACGCTAAGCCGCAAGCTGTGCCTGACGAGCGTTTGGCAGAACAACGAGAGTTATTTGTTAAGGCTGAATACGCCGCTAAGCGCGGCAGGTTAGCCGAATACCGACAATTGCGGGCTCAACTAACCGATTATCCGCTGTTGCCATATCTTGAATTAGAACGTCTCCAGCAAGTTGGTTATTTAGCTAATGAGGAACGTGTTTTAACGTTTTTGCAGCAGTACGAAGGCACCCCTCTTGATTGGCAGTTGCGACGCCCCTGGCTTGACTATTTGGCAGGGCAAAAAGAAGAGGAACGGTTTATTCGCGACTTTCGTTATCCCGGCACACTAACGCATCGATGTCAGTTAATTAGTGCCGAGCGTAATCAAGGGCTTGAAAATGAACCCTTTATCAAGAAGGTCGATGGCGTTTGGTTACATGGTTTTTCAGTGCCGACAGCGTGTGATGGGATACTAAACGAATGGGCTGAACTAGGTGCCCGAACAACGGAAAAAGTCTGGCAGCGCATTAAACTTGCGGCAGATGGAGGCAACGCCACGTTAATACCTTATTTAACAGGACTTATGCCTGATAATATCCAGTATCTTGGCGAGCTTTTTCACAAAGTCCGGTATTCCCCCGCAGCTATCCATTCTGACAATCGTTGGTTGGGCCGTGATCCAAAACGCGAAGCAGAAATTGCGACTTACGCGCTTAAAAAGCTAATTTGGCGAGAAGAGAGCCTGGCGCTTTCTTCCTACGACAAACTCATTAAGCGGTTGCCGTTTAGTGCGGAGCAAAGAGAGACGATTGCAGAAGAGTTTGCCGTAGCACTTAGTTTAAAAGACCACCCTGAGGCTAGGATATGGCATCAACGCGTGCCATTAACCGGGCTTGATGAACGCACCTTACAATGGCGCCTGGCTTCGTACTTGAAAGACCGTGATTTCGCTAGTTTGAGGCAAACCATTTCAAGTTTGCCGGCGGCGATTGGCGGCGGCGCTCAATGGCGTTATTGGCTTGCCCGTGCAAGTGAAATTACCGGTAATGAACTGGCGGCTAATGAGATCTATAGCGAACTGGCAAAAGAACGAAACTATTATGGTTTTATGGCGGCCGCACGTTTAGGTCAGCCGGTTAATTTAGAGCGTGAACCGGTCGATGTTAGTGTGGTGGAGTTAGAATCGGTTAGAAATCATCCCAGTGCACGCCGTGCTTACGAATTTATTCAACTGGAACGGTTTGTTGATGCCAGACGGGAATGGAACCATTTATTAACGCAACTGGATGGTAGCGAGCACAAAGCGGCTGCATTGTTGGCGAGTGAATGGGAGTGGCATGACCAGGCCATTTGGACTCTAGCTCAAATTGGCTATTTTGATGCGGTAAGTATTCGTTTCCCGATGGCTTATGGGGAGCTGTTGTCGTCCGCCTCAGACAAAGTAGGCATCGATCCGTCGTGGGCGATGGCGATTACAAGGCGCGAGAGTGCCTTCAGAGCTGATGCATATTCTAGCGCCGGGGCGCGTGGTTTGATGCAGATTTTGCCGAGTACCGCGCGACGGTTAAAAAATGACAATATTAGCTACAGACAGCTGCATCGCCCGGAAGTGAATGTTGAGCTTGGTACTTATTACTTAAGTCGTTTAAATAACCGCTTTGATAATAATCACCTACTGGCTACGGCATCTTATAATGCGGGCTATTATAAAGTTCTGGATTGGTTACCGGACTCACCGACGCCTGCCGATGAGTGGATTGAACAAATCCCTTATTACGAAACTCGTGATTATGTCAAAGCGGTGATGACGTATCAGCAAATCTATTTCATGCTGCACGAGGGTCAGGGCAATCTTTTTGAACGCCTGGAATCGATGATGATACAGCCGGATTATGACTAAAGATTATCAACGCCCGGTAGCTTGCAGCGTACATGAAATTGAAATAAAAAATAGCCGATTTATTGCCATTATTGCGCCGGCTTTTAGTGCTGGGGACTGTGCTGAGTTGCTGACTCGGGCGCAAATGGAGTGGCCCAAAGCGAGTCATTACTGCACCGCAAGCATCGTTGGTTCGCCAACTAACCAACCGACTCTTGCGTCTAGTGATGATGGGGAGCCTTCCGGCACCGCCGGGCGCCCGATGTTGATGGTGCTGCAGAATGCAGGGCTTGGTGATATTGCTGCGGTGGTAGTTCGCTACTTTGGCGGAACAAAATTGGGTACCGGCGGTTTACAACGCGCTTATAGTCAGTCCGTTGCTGAGGCTCTCGAAACGTTAAAAACAGAACTGGTTGTTTATCGCTGTAACTACCAGCTATCCTATCCGTATGAATTACAGGGCAACATTGAATCGCTGTGGAAGCAGTTTGATATTCGTGTAGTGCAAAGTGATTTTGCGGAGCGAGTAAAGCAAACGGTTGGCGTTATACCTGAACAGCTAGACGCGCTGCAGGCAAAGCTGGATGCGGTATCTCAGGGACAAGTCAAATTAACCTTGGTTGATTAAAAGAACATCGCGCTGGGTTCAAATAAACGCTCGACCTCATCGATATATTTTTTATCCAATAAAAACATGATGACGTGATCATCCGACTGTATGATGGTTTCACTGTGTGCCATCAATACTTCGGTGCCTCTGACAATGGCGCCAATTGTGGTACCGGGAGGTAACTTCACCTCTTTAATTGCCTTACCGACAACTTTAGACGTTTTTTCGTCACCGTGAGCAATTGCTTCAATTGCTTCAGCTGCACCTTTACGAAGTGAGTAAACGTTAACAATGTCGCCGCGACGAACATGTGTTAATAGGGCAGAAATGGTTGCGCGCTGGGGCGATATTGCAATATCAATCTCACCACCCTGAACAAGGTCAACGTAAGCACTTCGTTGAATCAAGACCATCGTTTTGCGGGCGCCCATGCGTTTAGCCAGCATTGCCGACATGATGTTTGCTTCATCATCGTTGGTAACGGCGATAAAAACATCGATGTCCTCGACATGTTCTTCCTCTAACAGCTTTTGATCGGATGCATCGCCCCTAAATATCAGGGTATGCTCCAATCGTTGAGAGAGCTCTTCGGCACGGGCTTCGTCGCGTTCGATTAACTTGACGCGATGGTCACTTTCCAGTTGCTGTGCTAAGCCGGCACCAATATTACCGCCGCCAACAATCATGATGCGTCGGTACTTGGTTTCCAACTTTTGTAGCTCTTCCATTACCGTGCTGATATGGCGTGTATCAGCAATAAAGAAAACCTCATCATCAGCTTCGATAATGGTCGTGCCGGTAGGGCGAATAGGGTGCCCCTGACGGTAGATAGCCGCGACGCGAGTGTCGATATTGGGTATGTGCTCGCGCAACGTCGAAATCGCGTGACCAACCAGTTTACCGCCATAATAAGCTTTTACTGCTACCAGGCTAGCTCGGCCGTTTGCAAACTCCATTACCTGCAATGCACCGGGGTAGTCGATAAGCTTCTTAATATAATTAGTGACCAGTTGTTCGGGAGAGATGATGTAGTCGACCGGAGCATCATTCTTATGAAACAGCTGGTCTCTGTAACGGATATACTCTTCGGACCGGATGCGTGCAATTTTGGTCGGCGTATTGAATATAGAATAGGCGACCTGGCAGGCAATCATATTAGTTTCGTCGCTGTTTGTTACAGCAATGAGCAGGTCGGCATCGTCAGCTCCTGCACGCCGAAGCGTATCGGGATGAGCACCATTACCAACGACAACTTGTAAATCATATTTGTCCTGAAGCGCTTCGAGTAAGTCCATGTCAGTATCAACAACGGTTATATCGTTGCGCTCACCAACTAAGTTTTCAGCTAGCGTACCGCCAACCTGACCTACACCCAGGATAATAATTTTCATGGTCGTTTTTTTAGCCTTGCATAAAAGAATCCGTCGCCGCCTTCTGGCTCTGGAAGCTTTTGCAGCATCTCTGCATGTTCATTAATAGGAATTAGACTAGCATCATCGTGGGAAGCTAGAAAGGCGTTAATTTGTTGTTCGTTCTCGCGCGCCAAAACCGAGCATGTGGCGTAAAGTAACTCGCCGCCAGCGGCCAGCGCTTGCCAAACGGTTGTTAGAATATCTGCCTGCAGCACGACCAATTTATCACTATCGCTGTTACGGCGTAGCCATTTAATGTCCGGATGCCGCCTGATGACGCCGGTTCCTGAACAGGGCGCATCCAGTAAGATACGATCAAAGGGGTGGCCATCCCACCAGGAGTCAAGGTTACTAACATCGGCACAAATAACCTCAGCCGGTTGGTTTTGGCGTGCTAAATTTTCCGTGACGCGCTGCAACCGTTTTGCATCGACGTCTATGGCGGTTAATGGGGTTTTGAAGGAGTGCGTTTCAAGCAGGTGCAGCGTTTTACCGCCGGGTGCCGCACAACAGTCCAATACACGATGACTATCGTCAGCCTGTAATAACACGCCGGCAAGTTGAGCTGACTTATCCTGCACCGATACCGTACCTTCTTCAAAGCCCGGTAACGAGTTCACCAGGCAAGGCTTTTCTAATCGTATCGCCGAGGCAACCTCATTATCGATGTAACCGTTGATACCTTCTGCCGCTAATGCGTTGCTATAGTCATGAGCATTAGTTTTGGTCAGGTTTACCCGCAGCCACATCGGTGGATGTTGATTGTTGGCTAGCAGAATTTGTTGCCAGTGATCCGGATAATCATGTTTTACTGCATCAACAAACCATCGAGGATGGTTAAACAACTCATCTTCTGGCAACGTTCGTTGATCGGTAGCATCTCTATCAGGTGCCTCACGCAGCAGCTGTCGTAATACACCATTGACAAGACCGGTATGGTTCTTACGTTTTAGTCGTTTTGCTGCTTCGACGGTAGCACTGACTGCGGCATGATCTTTAGTTCGCAAACAATAAAGTTGGTAAGCGCCCACTAACAACAAGGAGTTTAATATAGCCAGCTTGCCCTTTAGAGGCTGTTTGAGTTTGGCGGCGACGAGTCGGTTAAGTGCTGGTAAAAATCTGAGTACGCCATAGCTGATGGCTTGTGCCAGGCGTTTGTCACTTTCAGCTAACGCAGCAGTTTCAGCCGGGAACGCTGTATTCAGGCTCTCACCATCATTCAAAATTCGGTGCAGTACTCGTGCTGCTGCTGCACGACTATCCGCGCCTGATGCCTTACTGTTTTTGTTGTCCATTAAGCGAGCGTCTTACCCTTACAGAAAATAGTTGCGTAGCCATTAACGAGTGTTGCTGCGGGCTGAGGCTTTTTACCGGGTACTTGAGCTTCAAGGATTCTCAAAGTGCCTTGGCCACAGGCAATATCAAGCCCTTCGTTTGATGCGCGCACGATGGTGCCTGCTGGCGCGTCTGCGGACTGTTTTAATTCCTCTGCAGCCAGTACTTTTACCATCGACTGTCCACCTTTGAACCCTTCAATATCAAACCACGCTGTTGGCCAGGGGAAAAACGCGCGCACGTTACGTGCTAACTGCTCTGCGCTTGCTTGCCAGTCGATGCGGCCCTCTTCCTTACTCAGCTTGCGAGCGTAGGTTGCTTGCGATTCGTCTTGTGGTTTAGCGTTATCGATAAAGGTGGGTAGATCATCGAGTACCGATATGAGCGCCTGCGGTCCGAGTTGTTCAAGTTTAGCGTAGAGCGTTGCAGAAGTTTCTGCTGCGCTGATCTGGCAACTGACTTCATGTAAAACGGGACCAGTATCTAAACCCGCTTCCATTTGCATGACGGCAACACCTGATTGGGTGTCACCAGCCCATATGGCGCGCTGAATCGGCGCTGCGCCACGCCAGCGAGGTAACAGCGAGCCGTGCACGTTGACGCAACCGTAACGAGGAATGTCTAAAATCGCTTGTGGCAATAACAGACCGTAGGCCACGACAACCATGACATCTGCATCAAGCTGCTCTAGCTCGGATCGGGCATCAGCCGTTTTGAGCGACTCAGGCTGATAGATCGGCAGCTGATGTTCAATGGCGACTTGCTTAACCGCTGACGGCTGCATTTTCTTACCACGCCCGGCAGGCCTGTCCGGCTGAGTATATACACCAACTACGTTATGCTCAGTTTGTAGTAATTGACGTAAATGCTGTGCCGCAAAATCCGGGGTGCCTGCGAAAACAACGCGAAGAGATTGACTCATTATTCGGCATCCGCCGTCATTTTTTGCTGTATTCGTTGTTCTTTTTCGAGCTTCTTGCGGATACGGTTCTGTTTTAAAGGCGATAAATAATCCACAAATAACTTACCGTTCAAATGATCCAGCTCGTGCTGAATACAAATCGCCAATAGGCCTTCCGCGTCCAAACTGAACTTTTCACCATTGCGATCCAAAGCTTCGACCGTAATGCGTTCTGCGCGTTCTACCTTCGCATACACACCAGGGAAAGACAGGCAACCCTCGTCGTTGGTGAAATGGCCCTCAGCTTTTGTAATCTCAGGGTTAATAAACACCAACGGCTCGTTCTGATCTTCGCTACAGTCAGCGACAAATAAGCGCTTATGAACGTCTACCTGAGTGGCGGCCAGGCCGACACCCTGAGACTCATACATGGTCTCAAACATATCGTCTACGGTGGCGCGCAGCGCATCATCAACGGTCGCTACCGGTTCTGCAACCTTGCGCAAACGCTCATCCGGATATTTTAGAACCGTTAACTGAGACATAAAAATACTCCATTGCTTTGACTACCCTTAGTTTAACGCATTTTAGGGGGATAAGGACAGTCCATGAATCAACAGGATGTATGTATATTATTGGGGCTTAATCGTGCAAACCAAGAGATAAGAAAGGCTGCGAGGGAGCTGAAAAGTACCAGCGAGGTAATTGACCGATGGGGGCAATCGCTAAAACCGGTAGACGCAAAGTGGGTTAAGGCTACGTTGGCTTGGCAGGAATCCAGCAATCAGGGAGTGATAGGTTTTTATGATCATGAATATCCTGACCGTTTAAGGCAAATAGATGATCCGCCCTGGCTATTGTTTTATCAGGGACGAGCAGAGCTGATTAACGCTACTGGTATAGCTATCGTAGGTTCACGTAAAGCATCACATAGTGGCTTGCATGCCACCGATTGGTTTGCCGGTGCATGTGCCGAAAATGGCCTGGTAGTGGTCAGTGGGCTTGCTATGGGTATCGATGCGCAAGCGCATAAATCTTCACTCGAAAGTGGACGCACAATTGCGGTGTTAGGCACTGGGATTGATCAAATCTATCCTGCGCGGAACCGACAATTGCATCGACTGATATCCCATCAAGGCGTACTGATTTCTGAATTCCCGCCAGGGATTCAAGCGAGAATGGATCATTTTCCACGACGCAACCGTATTATTAGTGGCATAAGTCATGGTGTGGTGGTGATGGAAGCAGCGCTGCGCAGCGGCTCTATTTCGACTGCGCTTGCTGCAATAAATCAAGGTCGCCATGTCGGAGCTGTTCCCGGACCTTTGTTTGCATCGGAGCATGAGGGCTGCCACTGGTTAATTCGGCAGGGTGCGGAGTTGCTTTACCACCCTCAGCAAGTTGCCGAATGGGTCGGAGTTGATTTTAAACAAGGCCCTGCCAAGACTCAGCCTCAGCCAATCACAGAAAGCTTGGCAAACGATAAATTGTTAGCTAATGTGGGGCTAGAGGTCACTAGTGTCGATAAATTAATCGAACGTAGTGGACTTTCTGCAGCCAAAGTAACGGAACAATTATTATTACTCGAATTACAGGGCGCTGTAGCAGCAGTACCGGGTGGTTATATCAGAGTGGGGAGGCGCTAAACTATGTTTGATATCCTCATGTACTTGTTCGAGAACTACATTCACTCGGAACAAGAGGTCGTTGTCGACCATGATGAGCTAACTGATGAGCTTGCCCGGGCAGGTTTTCATCGACAAGAAATCCAAAAAGCACTGGCTTGGCTGGAGCGTTTAGCCGATTTGCAGGACAGTGAGGGAAAATCTTTCTTAACCTCTCAACCGTCGCAGTCGGTTCGGGTTTTTACCGAGCAGGAAGTTTCCCGGCTCGATTGTCAGTGCCGGGGTTTTTTGATTTATCTCGAAAATCTCGGTGTGTTAGACTTTGCAACGCGAGAAATGGTCATCGACCGGGTAATGGAGCTTGAAACTGCAAACTTTAACCTTGATGACCTTAAGTGGGTTGTGTTGATGGTACTGTTTAATCTGCCAGGTCATGAAGCGGCTTACGATCAAATGGAAGGTTTACTATTTGAGGAGCCAGACGGGCCATTGCACTAAACAGGCGTCAGTAATGACGGAGGTAGTCAGGTTTAATGCAGCGTTGTCCGGAATGTGGTAGTGAATTGCAGGTAAAGCATAAAGGGCATAACAGCTTTTTAGCGTGTTCTGCATTTCCTGCCTGCGAGTATACCCAGGGGTTGCGTGACCAAGCCGATATCGAGCCTGAAGGGCTAGGTGTTGAGTGCCCTGAGTGTGGACGTGAGCTACAGTTAAAAAGTGGCCGTTATGGCTTGTTCGTCGGCTGTAGTGGTTATCCTGGCTGCGATTTTGTTGCAGAGCCCGACCAAAACTCATCGCAACAACCGACTGTTGCCTGCCCTGAGTGCCAACGCGAAAGCCGTGACGGCAAACTGATCCAGAAAACAACGCGAACAGGGCGGAGCTTTTACGCCTGCGATAAATACCCACAATGCGAGTTTTCAGTAAATCTCCCGCCAATACAAGCAACCTGTCCGTTATGTCAGTATCCATTGCTGTTGCGTAAAAAGCAGCATGGTGTCGAGCGCCACGTATGTGCGCAAAAATCCTGTGATTACAAGTCTGACGCGTTATAATTTTGACTAACTTTTATATGTTGGAGAACTAAGCGTTGACCCCAGATGATATTACTTCGGCGCGAGAAGCGTTGCTCGAGGGCGTAATTGCCTATCCAACGGAAGCTGTTTTTGGTTTGGGCTGTGATCCCACTAACGATATTGCGATTCAAAAAATACTGGATCTAAAACAGCGTCCCGTCGACAAGGGACTGATTTTAATCGCAGCGGATTACAGCCAGCTATTACCTTATGTTGATGATCAGGCCATAGGTCAGGATAAACGCTTTTCGGTGTTCTCTCATTGGCCCGGACCAACAACATTAATTTTGCCCGCGCGCAAATCCGTATCTAATTTACTAACCGGTGGCCGAGAGACCATAGCAGTGCGCGTCACGGCTTTCGAGCCGGCACGGGAACTGTGTCGAAAGCTGGGAACGCCGCTAGTCTCAACCAGCGCAAACCCAGCCGGTGAAGAGCCTGCTCGCACAGCCGATGAAGTTCGAGCGTATTTTGGTGATGCACTAAACTGGATTATGGATGCAGATGTCGGCGGGGCTGCTGCGCCGAGTCAAATTATCGATCCCTTGACTAAAAAGGTATTTAGACAGTCATGAATGAACAAAAACTGAAGCCCGTACTCGCTTACCTGATGCACTTGCAAGATCAAATCTGTGAGCGTATTGAAAGTCTAGATGGCGAGGGTCAGTTTCAGCAGGACCAATGGCAGCGGGAGCAGGGCGGTGGTGGCCGTTCGCGGGTAATGAAAGAGGGCAAAATTTTTGAGCAGGCTGGTATCGGCTTTTCCCATGTTTATGGCGAGCAATTACCCAAAAGTGCGACCGCTCATCGTCCTGAATTAGAGGGACGAGACTTTAATGCGTGTGGCGTCTCGTTAGTGTTTCATCCCAAAAATCCGCATGTGCCAACGGTGCATATGAATGTTCGTTTTTTTATTGCCGAAAAACCAGGCGAAGAGCCGGTGTGGTGGTTCGGTGGAGGATTTGACCTGACACCTTTTTATGCTGTTGAAGAAGACGTCATTTATTGGCATCAACATGCGAAAAAGACCCTGGATGCCGTCGACGATACCTTGTACTCAAAATATAAAACCTGGTGTGATGATTACTTTTATCTAAAGCATCGCAACGAAGCGCGAGGTGTTGGAGGGGTTTTTTTTGATGACTTAAATGATCGTTCTTTCGATGATGCATTTGCTGTCATTAAAGCAGTTGGTGACGCGTTTTGCGATGGCTATGAACCGATTGTACAAAAACGTAAAGATACTAATTACACAGACCAACAGCGGCAGTTTCAACTATACCGCCGCGGGCGTTATGTAGAATTTAATCTAGTCTGGGACCGCGGAACCCTTTTCGGTTTGCAGACCGGAGGCCGCACTGAGTCAATTCTTATGTCGATGCCGCCGATGGTGCGGTGGGAATACGACTGGGCACCAGAGCCAGGTTCTCCGGAAGCTGCGCTTACTGAGTATTTCTTATTACCCAAAGACTGGGCAAACATGAGCCCCGGCCAAGGCGGTTAGTTATGCGTCGTTTTTGCGTCTTCGGCAATCCGATAAGTCATAGTCGCTCGCCGGATATTCACGCTCTGTTTGCAAAGCAATACGGACATGAAATCAGCTATAAAAAGCAGCTTGTTTCCCTGCATGGTTTTGCGCGCACTATCGCAACGGAATTTAATCAGGGATTAGCTGGCGCTAATGTTACCGTGCCGTTTAAACAACAGGCCTGGCAGCAGGCGACAAAATTGACCGAGGAAGCGCGCGCCAGTGGTGCGGTTAATACGTTAATTCCATTACCAGCCGGAGGGCTGTTAGGCGCAAACACGGATGGCGCGGGACTACTCCGCGATATAAGAAGACAGGGCATCGATATTGCTGGCCGTAGAGTTCTTATTTTAGGGGCCGGCGGCGCAACACGAGGTGTTTTAAAGAATATCCTGGACGCAAACCCCGAGACTGTGTGGATCGCTAATCGTACGGCAATTAAAGCACAGCAACTCGGCGATGGACATGCAAATGTTCGGGCAGTAACAACTTGGCAGACGGTTAGTGGCGTCGATATTGTTATTAATGCAACGAGCGCCTCCCTATCCGGCAAGCTGCCTGATGTACCTACCACCGTGCTTGGTGGCGCGCAGTTTGTGTATGACATGGTTTATGGTCCCGGCAGAACATCGTTTTTAGCCCACACAGCCGCGGTCAGCGAAGCTCAGCTTAGTGATGGCTTAGGCATGCTGGTCGGGCAGGCTGCAGAGAGCTATCGACTGTGGTGGCAGTGTGAGCCTCCTCAAATAGCGCCGGTTATTGAGCATTTAAGGCATTCAATGGATTAACGTTCAATACGATTACATTGACATCATTCTGGGTTAAGTGTCGTAACCACCGCTGTTGGTTGAGCCGCAGCGAATCGCCCGGAGCTTTAACTTCAACTAATTTAACCTCGCCCTGCTTATACAACCAGAGATCAGGAAAGCCACTACGATTGTTCTTTACGTCGAACGCAAGGCGCTCGAAAATATTGCACCACACGGGAATAGGTATTCGGTCTAACCAAACAATAACATCGTCAAGCTGCTGCCACTTCCATGGAATAAATGGGTTTGCCAATCCTTGCTTGGTCTGCAATTGGTGTCTAATCCGTGACTTAACGACATCGGGATGCTTTGCCAGCGATGTTAGCCGACGTTGAATCTTGGCCTTACGCTTACGGTAAAAACCGGGTGAATTAAGATCGCGGGGACCGCGCTGAAACGGATGAATAAATGCACCATCGACGTCGGCGAAGATGATATCCCAGAAAATGAGCCCAAATAACGACTGCACAATTATATTCTCAGCGTGAAGGCCACTCCAGCCCTGTGCTACGTAATAGGCGAGCGCGGCCTGTTCGACCTGTCGGGGCTTGAAGTCTAATGCTGCTGCTGCGCTGGGTATAGCGAATTCAGCATTGCCATTATGCTGTTTAAACCAACGTTTGAGTAACTGTGATGCAACGTTGCGTTCTGGCTCATCCCATGGTCGTTCGACCATGTCCAGCAGCAATGAATAGCAAGTATCAGAGTCTAATTTATATAACAGCCTTGCCTGACGTTCGCGACTCGGCGGCCTTTCAGCGTATCGATAAAGCCGTAAAGCTAAGTCAATCTGCTTGGCTCGCTCGCAATCACGGGCTATCCGGTTTATTAATTGGTTAGTTTTGTTTTTCAGACGCTCCGGAACGTCTTTTATCAGAGGGTTATTAATTAAACCTTGCGCCAGTGCAATGACTTCATCGTGGCTACTCAGTTCCCGGTAGTAGCGTCGTATAGATTCTAACTGGCAAAAATAGTGGAACGTCTCCTGATCAGGAAATACCGCGTGCGGACGAATGTGATAGTTCTCGTAGCGAACATGGCCTAGTGCAGCAACAACAAACTCAGAAATTTGCTGGTGGCTATTGCCAAAGAACAGCATCGATAGCTCATTAAAGCAGTCATTTTGTCGCAGCCGAACAAGCTCGCCCGGCAGCGTAGAAACCGCAGTTGAAAGCTCCTCCACCAATGACTTTTTATCGGTTTTAGTTGTTCGTTTTAGATTATAAAAGTTACTGAGTTCAGCTATCGTAAAAATGAGCAAACTGTCTTTATCAGGCTCTTTAACGGATTCAATCCAACCGCGGTTGTTAAGTGTTTTTAATGCAATAGGTATATTAATTTCGCCATACGACAAGCGATCGACCCGGAATAACTCGCCCTTACGCATAAACAGCCGCAACCAAAGACATTGAGCATCTTTGGGTAAGGCAAGGTACTCAGCTAATATCGTGCGCTGCCTAACTGACAATAATTTGTCGTGATAAGTTAAGACCCAGCGCCGGACGACATCAAAATTATGCCAGTAGTAAAAGGGATCGTTGGCGTCAGCTAGTTGCCAATGCATTGAAATACCGAATAAAAAAATGATTGTTTATAAGGAATACGTGAATGTCTTACAAAAAGGTCTAAGAAAATATCACATAGTCCTAGATCACTAAAAAATTTGTGTTAATCTAACTGGCCGTTTTGCACTGAAGTCTCGTTGTGCATCAAACGGATAAAAAATATTTCCACACGGGAATATAAAAATAAAAAGATGGGCACAATGGGATGCCTGCTGTATTAAACCCCTTCAAAAACAAGCCTTTGCAGTCGAAAGCGACACGGAAGAAAATTATTTTCTTGCTGTGGAAGAACTAATTGTCAACAGAGTTATCCACAAGATATACAGTTGCTGTCGCTAGCCTTGCTGGTCGACCTATGGCATCCTTTGCCAACTATGCAAAAGCGATACGACAGGCTCAATTAATGACCAAATCAGTACCCGAAAATCCCTTTGTTCTTGTTGATGGTTCCTCTTATTTATTTCGTGCGTTCCACGCTCCGCCACACCTGACCAATTCTAAAGGTGAACCGACCGGTGCCATATACGGCGTTGTTAACATGTTGCGCAGTTTACTTAAGCGCTATAAGCCAGAAAATATGGCCGTAGTATTTGATGCAAAAGGGAAAACGTTTCGTAGTGATATTTATGCGGAATATAAGGCACACCGGCCACCGATGCCAGATGACCTGCGTAGCCAAATCGAGCCGTTGCACGATATTGTAAGAGCAATGGGATTGCCTCTGTTATGCATAGACGGGGTGGAAGCTGACGATGTTATTGGTACCCTGGCCACGCAGGCAGGCGAGGAAGGGCGCTTTACGCTGATTAGCACCGGCGATAAAGATATGGCGCAGCTGGTCAATGAGCACGTCATGCTGATCAATACCATGACCGATACCTTGCTGGATGAGGCGGGTGTAAAGCAAAAGTTTGGTGTTGAGCCAAACCAAATTATTGATTACCTCGCACTGATGGGTGATAGCTCGGACAACATTCCGGGGTTGCCGAAAGTTGGTGAGAAGACTGCACAAGCTATGCTGCAAGGCATTCCATCGATTGACGCGATTTATGAGGATATTGACGCGGTAACGCAGTTAAGTTTTCGGGGCGCAAAATCAATGCCGGCCAAGTTAACCGAGTTTCGTGATCAACTACTGATGTCACGCGAACTGGCCACGATTAAATGTGATGTGGAGCTGGAGTTTAGCCCGCAACAACTGGCGATTGAGACTGCTGATAATAAGAAATTAGCCGAGTTATACGGGCAATGTGAATTCCGCCGCTGGCTGGGCGAGTTACATGAAAGTGGTGCAGCTACAGACCAGGCACTAGGTATTGAAGCTGGTGAATCTGACGGACCAGAAACCAGCATATCACATGACGATTATAAAACCCTGTTCACCGAGCAGGAGGTTCGTGACTACCTCGAAACATTGCAACAGGCTGAATACTTTGCATTCGATACCGAGACTACCAGCCTTAAGTACATGGAAGCCGAACTGGTTGGTGTTTCGCTGGCAGTGAAGGCTGGCGAGGGCGTTTATATACCGGTGGCACATGATTACATGGAAGCACCGGATCAAGTCGACCGTGCGTGGTTGCTGGAGCAGTTAAAACCGCTTCTTGAAGCTGAAACACCACAAAAAGTAGGGCAGAACCTTAAGTACGACGCACATATACTGCGTCGTTATGGTATTCGTCTTGGCGGCATAAAAAACGACACCATGCTGGCTTCCTACGTATTTAACAGTGTGGGTTCGCGACACGATATGGATACCCTGAGCCTGCAATATTTAAATCATAAGCCGGTGAAGTTCGAAGATATTGCCGGCAAAGGCGCGAAGCAGCTGACATTTAATCAAATTGCGTTAGACCAGGCTGCTCCGTATGCAGCAGAAGATGCGGATGTGACACTACGGCTGCATGACGTGCTCTGGAACAAAGTAAAAGACACCAGCGATGAGCTCATGTCGGTACTTTGTGACATCGAAGTGCCGTTGATACCGGTGCTTACAGACATGGAAGAGTATGGCGTAAAAATTGACGCTGATATGCTGGCGCAGCAGAGCCACGATATCGAGCAGCTATTAACGGAATATGAACGTAAAGCGTTTGATATCGCTGGTGAGGAGTTTAATCTGGGCTCAACCAAGCAGTTGCAGCAGATTTTATTCGAAAAACTTGAGCTGCCGGTTATAAAGAAAACGCCAAAAGGTGCTCCCTCGACCGCAGAAGATGTGTTACACGAGCTTGCGCATGACTATCCTTTGCCGGACGTGATTCTGCGCCATCGTAGCTTGTCAAAATTAAAATCAACGTACACCGATAAGTTACCGAAAATGATTAACCCTGGTACTGGCAGAGTGCATACGTCATATCAGCAAGCGGTCGCTGCAACGGGTCGACTTTCATCGACTGATCCTAACCTGCAGAACATACCGATCCGTACCGAAGAGGGTCGTCGTGTTCGCAAGGCGTTTATCGCGGAAAGCGGTTATAAAGTGGTAGCTATCGACTATAGCCAAATTGAATTGCGGATTATGGCGCACTTATCCCAAGACAAGGCGCTGCTTACTGCGTTCGCTGAAGGTAAAGATATTCACCGTGCAACAGCGGCTGAAGTCTTTTCGTGTTCGTTGGACGAGGTTACCGATGAACAACGGCGTCGAGCTAAGGCCGTCAACTTTGGTCTAATCTATGGTATGTCGGCTTTCGGCCTGGCTCGCCAATTGGATATTCCGCGGTACGAGGCGCAACATTACATGGACCGTTATTTTGAGCGCTTCCCAGGGGTGCTCAACTACATGGAAGAGACACGCAAACTCGCGAAAGAACAAGGGTATGTGAAAACACTTTACGGCCGTCGTCTGCCGCTACCTGACATCAAGGCGTCTAATGGTGCCCGACGCAAAGCTGCGGAGCGTGCTGCAATAAACGCCCCTATGCAGGGGACTGCTGCTGACATCATTAAGCGCGCAATGCTCGCGGTTGATGAGTGGATAGCGAAGCAGCAATGCCAGGATGACGTACGAATGTTAATGCAGGTACATGATGAACTGGTTTTCGAGATTGCTGAGCAAAAAATTGATACCTATGTGAAAAAACTTAGTGATGTCATGGAGCAGGCAGCGAGCCTGGATGTGCCGTTAATTGCAGAGGCCGGTGTCGGTATAAATTGGGACGAAGCACATTAAAAAATTTGTATCATTATGAACTTTTTTTAAGCGACCTAGTCGGAGTAAGTGAGGGCAAGTTATTGGACTGAACAAACCAGCCCTCAAAAATTGTTCTCCCTGGATTGTAGTTTTCGCCCGACTCATTGAGTCGGGCTTTTTTATGGCTGTTTGTCTTGCTTCGGAATACCAGCCATTCCTGAACGGCCTCGACGGTTAGCAAACCAAACACCCACTAAAATGGCCAGCATGCCTAACCCGTGTTGGAACAAAAATACTTCACCGTCAAAAATTCCCAATAGCATTGCAACAATTGGAATTAGGTAGGTCACTGAACTGGTAAATACCGTATTGGTAAGCTGAACTACGTGGTTAAATATAATTAATGCGCCGGCTGTACCTACCACACCAAGCACGAGCACGGCAGCCAGGGACAGCATCGCATTGGGTTGTTGTACTTGCTGAATAAAATCGGTGCCGGTAAATAAATAAATCGTTGCTGGCACACTGGCCATTAACAAACTAACGCCGGTAATCGTTAAAGGGCTAAGGTCCGCAATCTTATGCTTTATCAGGTTAAGGTTCATGCCGTAGCAAATGGTAGCGACTAAAATAAGCAGCGCATAAGCATTAAAATGCCAACCGCCGTCAGCACTTGCTGTCATTAAAAGCAGGGTACCCAAAAGGCCAACCATAACGCCGATTATTTGAGTCAGCTTGGCGCGTTGATGGAACAATGTTACGCCGATAATCAAGGTTGCAATGGGTGTTAATGCATTTAGGACGCCGGTTATACCACTGGCTATCTGTGTTTGCGCAATCGCAAACATAAAAGCAGGGCCAAGACTTCCTACCAGCCCGACACTGGCAAGCTTAGCCCAATGCTTTGGTGTGATTTTATTCAGTCTCTTTGCTACCAACGGAAGTAACACAAGGCCTGCAGAGGAGATACGTAGTGCACCGACTTCCATTGGACCGAAGGCGATTAGACCTTTTTTAATGAGTAAAAAAGAACTTCCCCAAATTAGCGCAAGTAAACCTAAAAGCAACCAAGCTTGAGCCGGAGCAGAATCATTCGTCTGCGTCATAACCAAACCATTGATTCAATTTAGCCTCGACTTTATCGACACCAAACTTTTTCAGCGAGGAGAACGCTTCAACTTGCACGTCGCCATTAAAAGCGATGGCGGCCTGGCGAGCTTTTAATACGATATTTTTTCTTGCCCCCTGCTTAAGCTTATCCGCTTTAGTGAGTAAGGCTAAAACCGGGATGTCGCAGCTAACCGCCCAGTAAATAAGTTCCTGATCAGTCTCTTTAAACGGATGGCGTATATCCATAAGCACAACAATACCTTTAAGTGACTCACGTTTTTGTAAGTACTCGGAAAGGGCTTGTTGCCATTGCTCTTTAACAGCCATTGGGACCTTAGCAAAGCCATAGCCGGGTAAGTCTATAAGCCGCTCGCCGGTATCCAGTTCAAACACATTAATTAGTTGTGTGCGGCCAGGCGTTTTACTGGTTCGCGCAAGCGACTTTTGCCGTGTTAGTGTATTGAGTGCACTCGACTTGCCGGCATTAGAACGTCCCGCAAACGCGATCTCGATACCGGTATCATCGGGAAGCTTGCGAATATTCGGTGCGCTGGTAATAAATTTTGCGGTTTGATAATTAATCGCTTTGGATTCCGACACGGTTTGGTTAACTCTTGGTTGGGACTTAGTGTATATTTCAGCCGCCATTATGACGGATCTAAACACTGCCGCCAATGATCAAATCGTGATCGAATGCGTTTTAATCGTTTAATCCACACGAGTTTTGTGTAAAATAGCAATCTATCGAATCGAACGCGATGTATGTCGGCGACCTCCGCCTCCAGAGATACAAGAGAAGCAAACATGAAAAAATTCGCAATCATTTTGGGGTTATTTCTTGGCTCAACCGGTGTTGCCCTGGCACAGCAAGGTGACCCGGAAGCTGGAAAGAATAAGTCACAAGTCTGCGCCGCGTGTCACGGCCCTCAGGGACAGTCGCCAACCGATATGTACCCGCACCTTGCCGGACAGCATGAGAAGTACTTGTTTAAACAGCTGATGGACTTTAAAGCTGCAGCTGAGAGTGGCGGTGAAGAAGGTCGTAATAACGCCATCATGATGGGCCAGGTTGCCAGCCTGTCACAACAAGATATGGCTGATTTGGCGGCGTTCTATGCGTCACAGGATGAACCTAAGGGCGATACGCCTGAAGAGCTAATTGCATCCGGAGCTGACTTATACCGTCGCGGCAACCCTGAATCTATGGTTCCATCTTGTGCAGGTTGTCATGGACCAAAAGGTAACGGTATGGGCTTAGCAGCGTTCCCGGATATTTCAGGTCAATACCCGGCATACATTAAGTCGCAATTAAAAATGTTCCGCAGCGGCGAGCGCGCTAATGACCCGAACGGCATGATGCGTGGTGTGGCCGAGAAGATGACTGACGAAGAAATTGAACTGATGGCGGAGTATTTGCACGGACTTTACTAAGGCCGGGTTCGATAACGTAAAAAGGCGACAGTGATGTCGCCTTTTTAGTTTCTGTAGTAGAAGAGTTTGATTATAACAAAAATTATATTATGTAACTGTTTTGGCTACACAAAAACAAAAAGTTATAAAAAAGTTGATTTTTAGACCAATAAAATCATTGATTAAAAAAATCAATCAAGTAGTCTGTACAACGTCTGCAGGGCAATTGCGCTAAATAATAAAAACAAGCTCGCAGATAATAACAACAAGATCGTTTTTAAAACGGCTTAACTCGACACATAAAAATAACAAGAGGTCGAGGTTGATTATCGAAAATCAGAACAACAATGAATCGATAATCCAGGGAGTAAAATTGTCACGAGCAATGGAACTCCTACTCTATAAAAACAATAACAAAACTAGGTTACGGAAGACCGCAATAACAACTCGGAAGCAGTGACAACCATTCTCATAATCGCAGTGCGCTGCCAAATATGAGAAAGACAGGCGATGCGAAAGCATCGCCTTTTTTCTTTCTCATTCAATACTCACTGACTAAACTACCCTCTATACGTTACAATACCCGTTATTGTCAGTTTTAGGAGTGAGTATGACTCGCCAGAAAAAATCCAGAAAGCCAGGTCCGCTAGCGCCCGCCAAGAAACCCAAAGACCATAATGATGGTGTAAGTTCGACGCAGGGCAAGAAAAAAGGCAAAGGCCAAAAGCCGGGACAGCGGCATAACGTATCAACCGCTAAAACTGCGTCTAAAAGCGGAACTGAAGGTCAGAAGACTGACCCTCGTAAAGGTAGTCGTCGCAAAATTCCGTTAGTGAACCCTGTTGAAAAGCCCGAGGTCAAAGCGCTTACCCCAGCAGAAGAACTACATCAGCTTGAGCAAGACCAACGGCTGCAGGCTTTGGTTGAACGGTTTGAGCAGGGCGAGACGTTATCGGAGCAGGAACAAGCTTATCTGGACGAAAAATCCGATCGCTATGAACAATTAGCAGAACAATTGGGTATTGATCTAGATGACGACGATGAGTGGGACGACGAGGAGTACTAATGTCTGCTACAGCGATTATTGTAATTCTAATTGGTATTGCCATCATTATGGCTCTGGCATTTTACGCAACCAAACTGGTGCGACGGCTAAAATACCAAAACCAGTTACGCGATGCAGCCGTGCAGAAGCGTGTGGACCGAATTGACGAAAGCATCATCACGATAGCGAAAGCTATGCAGCAGGAGCAATGTCCTTTGTCAGAAGGCTGTTTGAGAATCGTTGTATTGCTGGATCACAGACCCGAATCTGTAGAATACGATTACGCCAAAGATTATCCGGCGATGCATGAGATGTATGACAAAATCAAACACATGCCAACACATGAAAACCGTAAGAAGTTTCCGAAAAAGAAAATTCGTGAAATGGATAAAGAGCGTGAAGGTTACGAAGTCAGTATGAAAGAGACCATTCAAGCTGACGTCGAACGCTTGCTAAACCGGTTTGTTCAGTGACGGGCCAGTACGGCTCAATGAGGGGAGTGTGCCATGGCATTTTTTAGTGGTATCAGGGAAGACATCAACAGCGTTTTTGACCGGGATCCGGCGGCCAGAAATACCTTTGAGGTGCTATTTAATTACCCCGGGCTTCATGCGATTTGGTTTCATCGGTTTAGCCATAAATTGTGGTGCTGGCGTTTATATTGGTTGGCACGCTTTGTGTCGAACATCGCGCGGTGGCTAACAGGTGTTGAAATACACCCGGGCGCCACGATAGGGCGTCGGTTCTTTATTGATCATGGCATGGGCGTCGTTATTGGCGAAACTGCGGAAATTGGTGATGATGTTACGCTTTACCATGGCGTGACATTGGGTGGAACCAGCTGGAATAAAGGCAAGCGACATCCAACACTAAAAAATGGCGTTGTGATAGGTGCGGGAGCCAAGGTTCTTGGCCCGTTAACCGTCGGCGAGCAAGCGCGTATTGGCTCAAATGCTGTTGTGGTTAGAGATGTTCCTGCTAAAGCGACCATGGTAGGTATCCCCGCGAGAGTTGCAAAATCGGGCGTTGATAAGGAAACCTCTGAGCGCAGAGAGAAAATGGCCAAAGCATATGGCTTTGATGCTTATGCGATAGCCGCAGATAATCCAGATCCGGTTGCCACTGCTATTGGACGCATGCTGGACCATGTGGACGTGCTTGATCAAAAGGTTTCTGACCTATGTAATGCGGTGAACAAGTTAGGTGGTGATGTCTGCGGTGAAATTCCTAAAGTGGATGTGCAGGACGTTGAGTTTTTAGAGGAAACAGCCCGCGCAGCGGAGCGACGCGAGCATTCACAAAAAGCCGAGATCAATTCTTCAGATTAAAGCGCTCGATGAGCTCATAAAGTTGTTTGACGGTGTCCTGGAGTTGTTGGCTTGAGGACTCCGTCTGTTCAGACGTATGTTGAGTCTGCTTCGCTATGTCAGAGATGTGCGTTACCTGCTCGCTAATGTGCTCTGCAACACCACTTTGCTCCTCGACAGCTGATGCCATCTGTGTGGACATATCTGCAATTTGTTCTATCGAACGTGCTATCTCTTGCAATGCCTCATCCGCTTTACGCACTTTTTCTACGCCATCTGCTGCGGTCTGTTCGCCCTGTTTTGATACTTCAACGGCATCCTTGGCACGTTCCCGTAACTTAGCGATCACTTGATGAATACTATCGGTAGAGTCTGTCGTACGAGACGCGAGATTACGAACTTCGTCAGCGACGACTGAAAAGCCGCGACCATGCTCGCCGGCACGAGCCGCTTCAATAGCGGCATTCAGTGCTAGTAAATTAGTCTGATCTGCTATCGATGAAATTAGGTCAGCTGCTTCGCCGATGGCGCCAGTGGACTGGTCAAGCGCTTGTACGGTCATTGCAATTTGCTCAACGGCCTGGTGCAGACCTTCTATCACTTCACTTGCTTCGCGAGCTAAGACAACACTGCGATCCACATTTTGGCGCGCAAAGTCGGCCTGGCTCGCATTTTGTTCTACGGTACCGGCGACTTCTTGAATTGCCGTTGCCATTTCATTCATGGCCGTTGCGGTTTGGTCGGTTGCTTCGGTTTGTCGGTCAACCTGGGCATGACTTTCTCTTGCCTGCTTTTGCGTATCTTCCGCAACTTTTAAAATACCACCAACAGCATCTTTTATGCGCGTCAGAGCGGTATAATTTCGGGCTGCTTCGCTGTGTAACAGCATGGACAACTGTGCTTCACGCCCGTGTGTAGCAAAATAAGTCATGCCGACAAGCTCGGAATCAAATGCTTCAGGGCGACTATCTAAAAGCCGCTGCATCATAGAACTAACATAGCGGCCATACAGTGCAGAAGACAAAGCGGTACCTGCGAGAGTAACCATAGCTGGCGTCAGGCCTGCCAGAGTGCCGACTACCGCGGTTGCGATAAGGCCGGGCACGGCAACGGGAGATAAGTCGCGAGTACTATAGGCAAGGCGTTTAAGCCAGGGTAAAGGCGCCTGACCATTGTTGATGCGCTCATAAATTGCCATGGCTCGCTGCTTACGTTCATCTGTGGTTGGCACACGGACCGACTCAAAACCTCTGGGCTTACCGTTTTCCATAATCGGTGTTACGTAGGCACTTACCCAGTAATGGTCACCATTTTTAGCACGGTTTTTGACTAAGCCCATCCAGGGCTTGCCGCGCTTGATGGTTTTCCACATATTTTCGAACACGGGCCCCGGCACATCGGGATGACGCAGGATGTTATGTGGCGAGCCAATCAATTCTTCCTGAGAATAGCCGCTAATATCCACGAAATCTTGGTTACAGTGCGTTATAACCCCTTTAAGGTCAGTTGATGATACTAACCGGTAGTGTGCGGGAATTTGTTTTTCTTTTTGTGTAACCGGACCGTTATCTTTCATAGCTACTCGTTAAGGCAATGCCGATAGATTTATTTGAATCAATAGTGCTTATTATCGGCTAAAACCTTACAAAGTTTAAGTCTATTAGGCATAAAAAAAAGCCGCACTGAAATCAGCGCGGCGTTTTTTAGAATTCTTTATTACGCGTTCTTACATAGGAACAACGTTTTCAGCCTGAGGACCTTTAGGACCTTGTGCTACGGTGAAAGAAACTTGTTGGCCTTCAGCCAAAGTTTTGAAACCGTCAGCTTGGATAGCGCTGAAGTGAACGAATACGTCCGCGCCATTTTCTTGCTCGATGAAACCGAAGCCTTTTGCTTCGTTAAAGAATTTTACTTTACCAGTAGTAGTAGACATGCTGATATTTCCTCGTAGTGCATGTTAAAAATCAATTGCTCAGAAACTTAGGTATTACTTGGACTTACAAAACGAGGTACAGCATAGGAGGACTTCGTACACAAATCTCAAATCAATAGCCGAATTTTCTCAGCCCCCCGAGTATATACCCTGTGTTAAGCGTGTCAATGAAAAGTCAAATTATTTCAACCAGTTTCGACTAATATGCCGGAATGTGTCGGTACCTGACTTGTGCAACCACTCAAAAGCTGCCATTTCGGAGGTGATAATTTCGACGTTATTGTCGCGCATACGAGTAATCGCAGAGTCTTTATCGTTTGGCCGGCGCGACCCGACACAGTCCGACGGCAAGAAAACCTGGTAGCCTTCCTGTTTCATTTCAACCGCTGTTTGTAACACACAAACATGGGTTTCCATGCCCATTACCACAACTTGTTTTTTGTCGTAGTCACTTAATACATCGCGAAAACTTTGCTCTTGCATCGCACTGAAGTTTGTCTTCTCGACAACCCGGGCGGACTCAATAATTTCCTGCAGCGCAGAAACGGTATAGCCCAGCCCCTTTGGATACTGTTCCGTTATTAATACCGGGATATCCAATTGCAGTGCGATCTCTGCCAACCAACGCATACGTGACGTGACGTTATCGCGCTGGTGAATCGCTGGTAACAGTTTTTCCTGCGCATCGACAATCAATAAAATGGAATCTTTAGATGAGAGTAACATCGCGACCTCAGCGTTTTTAATCGTATTATCGATACCATACCTAAAATTACCAGTGAGTCTATAAGCGCTTAGTATTAATCACTGGATATCACATATGGTCAAAAATCCTGCAATTGATTTGCAGTTTAGCGCTCCTGTGGCTACAATTCCGTGCTTTTCAGACCTACGCAAACCGTACAATCTAAAAGGTGCTTCATGGCTTCTGTTCTTATTCTGATGGGCTCACAATCTGATTGGCCGACAATGCAAAAAGCGGCCTTGATGCTGGAAGAGCTTGGTGTTGACTGGGAGGCGAAAGTGGCATCTGCTCACCGTACGCCTGATTTGCTCAAGTTCCACATGGAACAGGCGGAAGCTACTGATACTAAAGTCGTTATCGCAGGCGCTGGCGGCGCCGCGCATTTGCCGGGCATGCTCGCAGCACATACCGCATTACCGGTTCTTGGGGTGCCCGTGTCGAGTAAACAGCTCAAAGGCCTGGACAGCCTATTGTCTATTGTGCAAATGCCGAAAGGAGTAGCGGTTGGTACTCTGGCTATTGGTGATGCCGGCGCTGCTAATGCGGGACTGCTTGCAGCACAGATAATTGGCTCATTTGATCAAAAAGTTCGTGATGCGGTGACTGCGTTCCGCGCTAAACAGCGCGACAAGGTTATGGCTAATGCCGACCTGGAGCTACCTAAATGAATATTTTAATTTTGGGCAATGGCCAACTCGGACAAATGCTCGGCAAAGCGGTCATTCAGCAAGGTCATCAGTGCATCTTATACAGCGATCGACAGCAACAGGTTATGCCATTAGCCAGCGACCAACCATTGCCGATGTCGCTGGATGAAGCAAAAGCTTGGGCTGATGTGGTGACATGGGAACACGAGCACCTGGGTGAAGCGCTGGTCGAGCAGACCCATGATAAATTTTTGATCAAGGCTGAACGATTTAATCAACTGACTGACCGGCGAACGCAAAAGTCATTGTGCGATGAGCTTGGAGTGCCAACATCACCCTGGCAAGCCTATCAGACAACTGATGAACTTAGAGATATTCTATCAAACTGCGATAAAGCGGTAGTCATCAAGTCAGCCCGGGGAGGCTATGACGGTAAAGGTCAGTGGCGCTGGAAGCCCGGACAAGATGCCGACCCAATCATTCAGGAAGCCGGCCAACGTCCCGGAATTGTCGAAGACATGATTCCGTTTAGCCACGAGGTATCTGTGGTTGCGGCGCGTGACCACCATGGCGAGCAGCGCGGTTATCCATTAACGCTAAACGTACATAATGATGGCATCCTGGCTTACAGCATGGCCGGCGCACAACAGTTCACCGATGAACTTGAGGCATTAGCACAGCAATACCATCAAAAACTAACCGATCATATCGATTATATTGGTGTATTAGCGATTGAGTTTTTTGTGGTGGGAGAGGGTGAGAAACAACAACTGTTGGTAAACGAGATAGCGCCTCGCGTACACAACTCTGGTCACTGGACCATGAGCGGTGCTAATTGCGACCAATTTAACCTGCATATTCGTTGTATCACCGGACTGCCACTGCCCGAGTTTTTAGTCGCTCCCACATTAATGATTAACGCCATTGGCGTGGACGGATTGCCTGAAGTGTTATGGGAAGCATCAGCGGCTGACTGCCATTGGTACGGGAAAGCGCCTCGCCCGGGGCGTAAAGTCGGTCATGTTAACTTTATGATTGATACCTTTGAACGAGGAGAAAAGCTCGCCTCACAATGGTGTGACGAGCTGATTAAGTTGGCTTAAGCGAAGCGGTCAGCGAGCCAACGCTTCATATCTTCAACCTGCTCGAGACACAGAGAATGTGGCATCGGGTAGGTTTGATAGGTGACCGGGTAACCTCGCTGCGTTAATTCATCTACCGCTTTGCGTCCCAGAGACTCGGGCACGACCGGATCCTGGGTTCCGTGTTGTATCAATAACGGTAACTTGGCATTTGCCTTTGCCGGCTCTATGTCTGAGGCAGTGGCAAAGTAAGTGGAGTGAGCCATCAATCCGCCCAGCGCCTTAGGATACGTCAACGCAGCTTCGTAACCTACCGCTCCGCCCTGCGAAAAGCCCGCGATAATGATCCGCTGACTGTCGATACCTTTTTCTATTTGCTCATCTATTAATGCATGAATTTCAGCAGCTGATTGCCGAAGTTGCTTGCTATCAATGGTTCGGTCGATGGATATGTCGGTAATGTCGTACCATGCCGGCATTACCATTCCCTGGTTTATAGTGACCGGTAACTGAGGAGCATTGGGAAATAGAAAACGGATGTTGGCACTGTCAAAACGCAAATGCTCAGTCATCGGTACAAAATCGTTTCCCGATGCCCCCAGACCATGAAGCCAAATAATAACAGCATCCGCAGTTTGCGACGGCTCATGTTTAATGACATTTAACGGCATAGATACTCCTCTGGTTTGTGTTAGGCCGCTTTATAGCTTCCAAGCCAACGAATTTGATTCAATTTTGCTAGTTGTTCGAGCGCCTGTTTTACGTGGGGTTGTTCAGAATGACCATCAAAGTCTATAAAAAAGTGGTACTGACCAAATTTGCCGCCGGTGGGGCGCGAAACGATAGAGGTCAGGTTGATACCGCGGCTCGCAAATACCGAGAGGCTGTCAACGAGAAGGCCGGGATGGTCGTTGTCATCGACTAAAATAACACTACTTTTCCACTTGATATTAGCTTCGTAGTTGGCGTTAGCTTGTGAAGCGGATAACAAAATAAACCGGGTTTCGTTGTGCTCGATATCGGCTGCCGTCTTATGTAGCACTTTTAGCGACGTAGGACAGTCAATATGCGCCGGAACAATGGCTGCGGCGGGTGATTTACAGCGCAGTAGTTTATACAACGAGTCACTATTGCTGTTAGTGTGAATGACCGGTAGTGACATTGACTGAATGCACTGACGACATTGACCTGCAGCTACAAATTGCGCCCATAAGTGCTCGGGTGAGTCATGGTTTGCAACTATTTTAAATGCGACAGGGAGTTTAGTTTCCGCAATAATTTGCAGAGGATGTCTAACCAGATGGTCAACCACCGGAGAGACAAAACCTTCGCTAAGGTTTTCGATAGGAACCAAGCCTAGCGTTCCTGGCGTAACTTGTTCAATGACGCTGAAAAGGTCATCCGCAAGTGAAATACTGCTCTTTAATCCCTTATTTTTAATGAGATCCTGCGCGGCAAGTTCAGAGAACGTGCCGGCAGGGCCTAATGTCACAATATCCATTGTAGCTGAGTTCATTAATCCTTTTTGTACCTTTCAAACCACGCCAACGCATGCTCGATTTTCGCGATCATATTCGATGGGCGATAGGTTACACCATGTGACGCACCAGGTACACGCACCATTGCAGCATCCACCTTGCGCAGTTTTAACGCCTGGTAAAATTGTTCAGTTTCTGAAATCGGCGTACGGCGGTCATTTTCACCTGTGAATAGCATCACGGGCGTTTTCACGTTACCCACCAGCGATAGTGGTGAACGTTCCCAATAGTGTTCTAGCTCTTCCCATGGCATGCCCGGGAACTGGTTGTGAATTTGGCCCATGGAGCTGTCCGCAGTAAGCACTTTGCTAACCCAGTTAATTACCGGATTTGTCGCTGCAGCGGCGTTAAAGCGATCCGTCATGCCAACCGCATAAGCGGTAGCGATACCACCGGCGGAGCCCCCGGCAATGAAGAGGTTCTCTGCGTCAATAAATCCTTTATCGATCAGAGCATCGATGCCGCTCATGTGGTCTGCAAAGTCGTACGGAGATGAGTAGTTTCCATCAAGCAGCATGGCAAACTCTTTACCGTATGATGTGCTACCACGATGATTGACATATAAAACCACATACCCCTCTGCTGCATAACGCTGGTGTTCCGCCGCAAAGTGAGGGCCGTAAGACAGGTGCGGGCCACCATGGATCTCAAGTAATAGCGGGTACTCTTTGGTGCTATCGAAATTAGGCGGCGTAATGTACCAACCCTGAATTTTTTCGCCGTCATAACGGGACTCAAACTCAATTTCGTTGACTTTACCCAGCTCCCTGTATGCCAGTAAATCTTCGTTCAGCGCGGTCAGGGACTTGCTGTTTTCGCCATCTTTCTGAAAACCGACATCGGCTGGTCGATATGCAGTTCCGCGAGTGTACGCGATAGCGCCATTTAAGGATGCACTAAAAGATCCCATGGTATAAGGCCGACTAACGTAGGTGCCACCGACATCATCAACCCGGCGACTTAGCTCATCATCCAGGCTCACTGATGCAATGACGTTTTTACCGCGATCAGCAAATTGAACGGCAATCTGGTCGTCATCGTTCCATTGTGGACTTGCGAAAGACCGGTCGAAATCCGCCTGTAGCTCGCGACTGGAGCGATCATCCCAATCCATTACCCATAATTGGTTTTTATGGTAGGGAACGGGCTCATTATTGCTGTGTAAATAGACCAGCTGTTCGCCATCGGGTGAAAACTGCGCTGAATGCTCTTCGCCCGGGATATCAGTAATTTGAGTAATAGACTTGTCAGCAAGCGCCACAGCATACAAGTCACTTTCATTAATTTGGTATGCCCAGTTTTCGCTACGATTACCGGAAAAAACGATGTGCTGATTATCCTGCGTCCAGCTAAGCGGTCCCCGATGACTATATTCACCCTCGGTTAACTGGCGTGCAGAACCTCCGGTTGCCGGTACTACAAAGACCTGGCGATGGGCAGGGTCTAATACGCCTGCGCCATCACGCTGGTAATAAGCTTCTTCAACGATGATTGCTTTGTCGGCCCAATTAGCACCTTCTGGTCGTGCCGGCATTTTTACAGACTTAGCAAAGTCGGTCGCTGGGGCCTTTACGGACATCATAAAAGCGATGTGCTGATCATCATTCGACCAGCTAAGGCTTGAGGGTGATTCGTGAACATTGGTTACCTTGGCGACTTTTTGCTCGTCAAGCCAGTAAACATGGATCTGATTTTTTTCATTACGGTTTGATGTAAATGCCAGGCGACTGCTATCGTTTGACCAGCTCAAGCCGCTATAACTATGCCCGTCGTCAAAAATCGGTAATGATTCGCCGGTGCGCGTATCGACGACCCACAACGAGCGACGGGTGGAGTCTTTCATATCATCAAAACTATTGCGGATATAGGCGACATAGTTACCGTCAGGAGAAACGCTCACTTGATTGGCGTACTCCAACTGAAATATGTCTTCTGATTTAAATGTATCAGCACTGACTTGAGGTGCAACAACCCCCAAACTTACGGCGATTGCAGAAGCTTTTAGCCACATAATTAATCCCTCGTTTTTAACGTAAAGTTAGCGTTAACGTTACTCAAGCACGTGTCTAAGTGCAAAGACTTCCGTTAAACTCGGGGAAAATTGCGGTAAACTCATCGTTAACTGATAAAAAAGAACAGTAAAAATGAATTTCAGAACAACTCGCGCAGAGATCGATGTCGACGCCTTAAGTGCAAATGCCAACTGGGTAAGACAACAAATTGGAACGGGTAAGCTACTCGGTATCGTCAAGGCTGATGGTTACGGCCATGGTGTGGGCGCTGTTTGCGATGTTTTAGCACCCTGTGTTGATGCGTTTGGTGTGGGCTTTACCGATGAGGCCGTAGCGCTGAGAGACGCGCACACGAGTTCGGATAAACCTGTGCTGATTCTGGAAGGCTGTCAGAGTATCGCTGAGCTGGAAGTCGCTGCCGAGAATAATTTCTGGGTCGTAATTCATTCGCTCTATCAATTAGAGCTGTTGGAGCAAGCCAAGCTGGCGCGTCCACTGTGTGTTTGGTTAAAAATTGATACCGGCATGCACCGCCTTGGTTTAGAGCTGGCGGCAGTAGAAAGCTTTTTAGTTCGCCTGCAAAAGTGCAATAACGTCGCAGGTACGGTGCTGATGTCGCACTTGGCAAATGCAGATTCAGGTATGCCGCTTAACCATTATCAACGGCAGCAGTTTGAGCAGATAAAACGGCAGCACAGTGGGTTTCAATTTTCTCTGCATAATTCTGCCGCACTACTCAATCCGCAATTACGCGGTGAAATTGGCGAAAACGATTGGGTGAGGGCGGGGTTACTTTTATATGGCGTTAACCCCTCCGCCGTGACCGAAGTTCAATCTGAGTTAAAGCCTGCTATGTCGTTAAAAGCTCCGATCATCGCCATTCATGAGCTTAAAAAAGGCGATTCAGTCGGCTATGGCAGTTCCTGGATAGCAGAAAAACCGTCCCGTATAGCGACTGTCGCTATTGGTTATGCCGATGGTTACCCCCGACAGTGCGGTAATGGCACGCCAACTGCGGTATGCAATAAGATTGCGCCTGTGGTTGGGCGGGTATCGATGGATATGATTACTATCGATATTACTGATATGCCGGAGGCCTGTGTCGGTGATGACGTAGAGCTGTGGGGGGCGCGAATTGACGTACGCGAAGTCGCCAATTGCGCCGATACCATCTCTTGGCACCTTTTAACGGGGACTAGTGTTCGTGTCCCACGCGTCTATCGTGCTTAGCGTCTTGTGCTTCGAGAAAGTCATGAATGCGCGGAAGATTCCGTGCTACTGTTGCTTTAGTAGTGCTGGGGATATGTTGTTGCAGCGCCTCAGCTCGGTCTAACACTGTATTCCAGAGGGTGCCTCCGAGGTTATATTGTTGAATTGTTATTAGAGCACTCACCGCAAACATTAATGAGGCGGCCTGTGAGAACTGCTCGATATTATCAAAGCCCGCGTAGTCCAACTGTGAGCGTATCAAGCGGCCATGGTGGTTATCTGAGTGGTAGAACTCTAACAATTCGTGATGTATTTTGCGGTAATCAAATTGACCTAACATTAGCTCCATAACCTCCTCTTGTGAGGGGATATGATAGGTTTCGCCTGGCTTAACTGAGTTGTCATAGAAGTCTGTTGGTAGCTGTACCCGATCATAGGCAGCAAGAATATTTTCGATATCCTCATCGCTCAGAGTTAAGTTTTGTTCGCCAAATGCGAACGGACTAATGACGAGAAAAATGATTAAGGTGATTACTTTTTTCACGATGGACTCCCCCAAAAAGCCACTAACATTAGTTGCCAAACTGACCCAAGTCGATGACACTCAGCGTATTAACCCGTCAGCAATTGACGATAAGCGATGATGAAAGGAAATGCTGATGAAAAAATTTAATTTGCTCATAATGGCGGCTATATCGATTTTCGCCACGGCCTGTCAGCAGGTAATACAACACGAGGTTAAATCACCCGATGTTGCGGTGATTAATGCAAATGTCATTACCTTTATTGGCAAAGACGTACGGGTATTGAGTGAGCGTGCCGTCTACATTTTGGGCGACAGAATTACTGATGTGCGGCCAATGACAGCGGCCCGCAACCTTCCTGAATCGACTCGAATAATTGATGCAGCTGATGGCTATGTTATCGCTGGTTTTGCTGAAATGCATGGCCACGTACCACCGGCCACTGACTTTGGTAACTTCCCAAGACGCTATGCAGACGACATGCTTTACCTGTATATCGCCAACGGTGTGACGACGGTGCGTGGTATGCTGGGTTACCCACATCAACTGCAGCTAAAATCAGATATTGCACAAGGTAAACGACTAGGCCCCACACTTTATCTGGCCGGCCCCAGCTTTAATGGCAACACAATCGAATCGGTCGAGCAAGCTACGCAACGAGTTATCGAGCAACGTGATCAAGGGTGGGATTTATTGAAAATCCATCCGGGCTTGTCGTTAGCCGAATACCAGGCTCTGGCCAAGACAGCACGCGACAGCGATATGGATTTTGCCGGTCATGTACCAAGTGATGTAGGGCTTGAAAACGCCCTAAAAGAAGGCCAAAGAACCATCGATCACATGGATGGGTATCTCGAATATGTTGATGCATTAAATCAGCCGATTACTAAACAAGAATTAGCAAAACTGGTGGAGTTGACGAAAAAATATGACGTTGGCGTGGTACCGACGCAAGCGTTATGGTCGACACTCATTGGCGCTGAGGACCCACAGGAATTAGCACAATACCCGGAGTTAGCATTGGTGCCTGAAAGCGTTCGTGAGGGCTGGTTAGGCTATTATAAACAGCCTAGTATGGGCTATTTCAACCAAGACCAAGCGAAGGTTCAGCAACAAAACCGTCAGCAATTGCTAAAGGCGTTACATGATGCTGATGCCAATATTATATTTGGTACCGATGCACCGCAGTTATTCAGTGTGCCGGGCTATTCAATACACCATGAAATTAGAAAAATGGAGCAGGCCGGGATACCGCTTGATGCGATTTATTACTATGCAACGGTGGCCGCAGGTGAGTACTTCAGCGAGCAGGACACGTTCGGGCTAATTAAAGCCGGCCATCGCGCCGATTTTATGCTGCTATCAGAGAATCCATTAGATTCAGCGCAGGCTTTAAAAGAGCCGCTAGGGGTTATGATCCGTGGTCAATGGTTGTCGCGAGGTGATATTGATAAGAAATTGGCAGAAATACGCGCGGCTTATCAGTAAACCGCGCGCTACGCATTTATTTATTAAGTTGATGTACCCACTCAGTCAATAACCGCACACCGAAACCAGTCGGTCCTGCCGGGTGAATACCGGTAGGGCTACTGACCATGGCATCAGCGGCCATATCGATATGGATCCAAGGCGTATCGCCGGCAAAGTGTTTAAGGAAGGCCGCACCTGCCTGCGTGCCCGGAGAGCCAATATTACGGATATCTGCCAGCGGGCTGTCGATAATTCCGGGATAACCGTCTAAAGGTAGTTCCCAAACCTTCTCATCGGTCACTTTTCCGGCTTCGATAATTGCCTGGCGTAAATCGTCTTCGCTGGCAAACATTGCCGCATAGCCTGTGCCCAAAGCGCCAACTTTAGAACCCGTTAGTGTGGCAATATTGGCGATAGCACGAGGCTTAAATTTATCGTTAGCGAACCAGTTACCGTCACCCAGAATGAGTCGGCCTTCAGCATCGGTATTAGCGATTTCTACTAGGGTCCCGTCACCGGCTTTTACCACATCACCGGGTAGCGTAGCAGTGCCTGAAATTAAGTTATGTGATAACGGCGCAATGGCAACAACATTGACCGGAGCTTGTTGTTTGGCTAACGCCATGACAGCACCGATAACCGCACCAGCACCCGCTTTATCGGTTTGCATACGCAGTATTGAAGAAGAGCTGGTTTTTAAGTTATAACCACCGGTGTCAAACGTATTGCCCTTACCGACTAATGCGATTGGCGCGTCGTCACTACCTTTATAATGGGCAGCTAAAAGATAAGAGCCATGTTGGCTACCTGCACTGACGCTCTCCAGCAAGCCCATTCCCATTTCATTGACTTGTTCGGGGGTAACGACGGTAACGTCAATATCTAAGCCCTGCATCGCTTTTTGAGCGAGTTTAACGATAGCCTCGGGATAACCGTCACTGCCAGGCAGTGCTGTTATGTCGCGCGCCACAAAGACGCCTTCAGCAATAGCTCGATAGTCCTCGTAATGTTTCTCAGCAATGTCCGCTGACGCAGTTACAAATTGGTAATTGGTTTGTGGGCGAGCTTCGGCTTCTGATTGATAGCGATCGAAGCGGTAGTTACGTAAATCAATACCATGTGCCACTTGCGCACTAATTTCAGCAGCGATGCCCGGGTTTTTGATTAGACGGGTATCAAAAACAACATCGTCTAACTCCGGCTTTAATGCGGCAGCAATTGATGCGCCCAGGTTTTCAGCTTTAAAGCGTGATAACTCTGCTGGGTTACCAACACCGGCAAGCAATAAATGGTTAGCTTTAGTGCCGTCAGGCGCAACAAGTGTGGTTAGCTGAGCTGCCGACCCGTCAAATGCTTCGATCTCAGCTGCGCGAGCGACCTGCTTGTTTTGCGCATCAGACCAGCCTTCTACAGCGATGGTGGTATTTTCAGGCACAAACAGAACGCGTGTAGCAGCGTCAGCGTTGTCGTCGGTAAAGCGTGTAGTTGTCGACAGGTAGTCGCTGGCAACAGCAGGTAATGCCAGCGCTGCTGACAATGCAATACCCGAGAGTGTGCGTTGTATCGTCATCGTATTTTCCTTTAGTAATACACCGTTTAAATAAAACTACTATAGCGCTGGCAAGCGTATCGACCAAGCAAATAAATAGTTGATTAACTGATTTCGATGAAGTTTCCGGCGGCTGTGGTAGGCTTAAGAAAAACAATAAGGAAATTCAGTTTATGAAAAGCGTCTCTCAACTATTGCTGGCAAGTGCATTAACGCTGGGCGTTACGGCCTGCTCAGATAAACCTGAAACCGCCCCTGATCTGGAACAAAAAATTCGCGACACCGCGGAGCAATCGTTAAAAGCTTTTAATATTCCCGGTATCGCCGTCGTTGCGGTAAAAGATGGCGAAGTCGTTTTAGCTGAAGGATTTGGTGTGCGCGATATTGAATCTAATGAACCGGTGACTGCGACTACCTTGTTTGGCATCGCATCGCACACCAAAGCCTTTACTGCAGCAGCAATTGCAACCCTGGTCGAGCAGGATAAACTGAGCTGGGACGATAAAGTTATCGATCATATCCCGGAATTTAAACTGGCGGATCCTTACATCACACGCGAGCTTACCGTGCGAGACTTGCTGAGCCATCGTTCAGGCCTTGGTTTGGGCGCCGGTGATTTAATGATTTGGCCGAACACCAATAAAACCACTGATGAAGTGCTTGCCGGGCTGGCGCATGTTCCCATTAAGCATGGATTTCGTGAGCGTTTTGACTACAACAACTTGATGTTTGTCACTGCCGGAGAGGTGATTTCGCGGGTGTCCGGCATGCCTTACCACCAGTATGTTGAACAAACACTTTTTCAAGCCATGCATATGGATGAAAGCACGATTGGTTTTTCACGCATTGACGCAGACAATGAGAATGTTGCCGTTGGTACTATCGAGATGGATGGCGAGTTACACCGCTTCCCGCTGGATTTTCTGGAAGACTTTGCTGCTGCAGGTGCAACAGCGGCCAGTGTTGATGATATGAGTCGCTGGCTACTAACATTGCTTAACGAAGGTAAAACCCCGAACGGCTCACAGCTATTCAGCGAAGACTCATTAAATGCCATGTGGCAACTCGAAACGCCGTTGCCGGTTGCCGCCAGTGCAGCGGAGCAGGGCACTTACTTCCGTGGTTACGGCCTGGGCTGGTTTGTGAAGGATTACTATGGCGTTAAACACATCTCCCACAGCGGCGGTATCCTTGGCATGTTATCTTTCACAACAGTGATACCTGAAGAAGAGTTTGCGATAACGGTTTTAAGTAATCAGCAAGCCTTTGGCGCGCTAACGGCCATTGTTGAGGAATCTCTGGAGGTGGTGTTAGACACGCCGGATAAAGATTGGGTTGCGCAACAAAGCGAAAAATACCGCGAGTTTATACAGGAAAAAGCGGACTTCAGTGTTGAGCCGGCCGACGATATCCAACCTCCTCTGGTATTGGAGCAGTACGCCGGTGAATATAACGACGCCTGGTATGGCGACGTGCTCATCTCCAGTAATAATGGTGAGTTACGCATAGACTTTACCCATACGGAGATGCTTAAAGGTCGGTTAGAGCATTACAACGGCAATACATTTATTGTGCGTTGGGACGAGCCATTATTGGAAGCTGACGCATTTATTGATTTTGATGTGGATCGCGGCAACCAAGTCAAAACCGCGACAATGGAAGCTGTAGCTGACTTTACTGACTTTAGCTTCGACTTCCACAACCTAAAATTACAAAAGCAATAAGCTTGCTAACGCTGGACAGCGCGGGGGCAAATCCCTATAATGCCCTCGCTTTCTATAAGCATGCGCACCCTTAGCTCAGCTGGATAGAGCGTTGCCTCCAGAGTGCAAAACTCGGAAAGAGGGCAAGAAGGGTTCGAAGGTAAAGGTCAAAAAATAGTAAATGCGCCCGTAGCTCAGCTGGATAGAGCGCAGCCCTCCGGAGGCTGAGGCCGCAGGTTCGACTCCTGCCGGGCGCGCCATTAAAGGCTTTCAGCGCACCACCCCTTACGATTTCTATTGCTTTCCTGTCGTTGAGTTGAAGTCACCCTCAAAACGCTAATGACCTTTGCTCAAAACCGCTCAAATTCCTTAAAAAACAGTCCGTGACACATGCGTGACAAATCCGTGACAAGAATTTTTAATTGAATTTTCTAACCGGGTTATTTTGACCTTTACCCTAAAAACGCTACTAGCAGAAATTGGACCAAGCTTTGAGTCTAAAAAATAAGAAAGCTAACAATTGTGTTTGTCCGCTTAGTGCCAGTAGCGGACTTTAACCCCCTAGCACAGCGGCACGCAAAAAGTGAGTGTCCAGCGCCGCAGGCGCGTGCTGCTGCGACTGGTTAAATAGCTCTCGGTACTCGCTCCGAATCGGCAACCTCTTGGTTAAGTAGTCGAAGCTTGCTAATGGATACCTGGAATTGGGAGAGTGTTCAATATTCTGTGTCAGCCAAGTTTTCATAAATCTATGTGGCCATCCAGTCGACCTTCAAAGTGGATGGTTAGCTGAGACAGTGTCAGATTCCAGTTCTGCACCGGGTGCGACCAGCGC
>Ga0208813_1000365_pt1 | contig 37093 bp, 35 predicted proteins | sample MalvireepMed_904_FD_184250 | JGI IMG/M metagenome (GOLD analysis project Ga0208813, IMG submission 184250) | Marine viral communities from the Global Malaspina Expedition - Malaspina viral metaG DeepMed_904 (SPAdes) (version 2) | ecosystem: Environmental > Aquatic > Marine > Oceanic | place... | reverse complement strand
TTCGCGACATCGTATGATGTGCCTAGTGTTGTGTTCGGCATCCATGCGAGAAAGCCGCCGAACGCTGACGTGGTCAAGAAATCGCCATCTTACCCCAGCAGACAAACTATGCTGCGCTACCTCAGACCCGGCGAGCCAGCCACCAACCAGCGACCATCGACAGCAACAACGCCACGAGAGGCCAGGTTATACCACTTATTGACGCAAAGGCCGGGCCCGGACAATAACCTGATAGACCCCAGCCTATCCCAAACACAGCCGCACCAATCAATAAACGGGTATCAATATCACGACGTGTGGGCACGATAAACGTTTCCGCGAACAGAGGGCCCTGGCGACGGAACACCAATTGGTAGCCGACAAACGTTGTTACCACGGCTCCGCCCATCACAAATATGAGCGTTGGGTCCCAGTTACCGAAGACGTCGAGAAAGCCCTGAACACGATGGGGGTCAGTCATACCGCCAATAGCCAGACCCAGGCCAAACAACAAACCAGCCAGGTAACCAAAAATCAGTTTCATAAAGAGTGTCCTGTCATGAGTCTGACGACGTAAACGGGAGTTTCGATGGCGGTGATGTCACTTCCGACGGCGGTATCCTGCTGCTGCGGCAGCTCGATCGCGAGATGGGCCTGACCCGCGCCGTCGCTCGCCGACTCAGCGACGAGCGCGGCGCTCAGCGCTGCCTGCACCGCACCGAAACCCTGGTCCGGCAGCGCGTGTTCGGCCTGGCGCTGGGCTATGAGGATCTCAATGACCACCATGCGTTGCGTCACGATATCGCCCTGCAGACCGCCGTCGATACCGATGGCGTGCTGGCCAGTCAGTCCACCCTGTGCCGCTTCGAGCAGCAAGCTGACCGGGACTGGGCGATCACCATCCACGAGGAGATGATCGAGCAGTTCATCCGCTCGTTCCGGCGGCCACCCAAGAAGCCGCTCTACCTCGACTTCGATGCTACCGCCGATCGGGTGCATGGCCAGCAGCTCGGGCGGCACTTCAACGGCTACTACAACCACTACATCTTCCTGCCGCTGTTCGTGTTCTGTGGCGACCAGCTGCTGGTCAGCTACCTGCGTCCGGCCTCGCTGGATGCCGCTCACCACGCCGGCGCCATCCTCGCCCTGTTGGTCCGGCGGCTGCGCCAGGCGTGGCCTGAGGTGAAGATCGTCTTCCGAGGCGACAGCGGATTCTGCCGTCCGCTGATTCTCAACTGGTGCGACCGCCACGGCGTCGATTACATCATCGGCCTCGCCGGCAACAAGCGCTTGGCCAAGCTGGCTCTGGACATCGACTACACGTCGGCTATCCGCTTCGAGAAGAGTTGGGAGAAGGAGCGTGTCTTCGGCTTCATCGAGTACGCTGCCAAGAGCTGGAAGGAGCGTCGACGAAGGGTGATCGTCAAGTCCGAGACCAGCCGGCGTGGCTTCAACACCCGCTATGTGGAGCAGCAGTTCCTGTTCTCCGACCGCACCAGCTGCCACGAATGGTGGCCCAATCAGTACCGACTGCTGCTCTCGGGGCTGGCCTACCTGCTCCTGGAGCGGCTGCGTCGGATTTACCTTAAGCGCACCGCCTTCGCCCAAGCCCAGGTCAACACCATCCGCCTGAAGCTGCTGAAGATCGGCGCCGTCATCACCCGCAACACGCGCACCATCCGGCTGATGTTGAGCAGCCAGTACCCGGAGCAGGACCTCTTCCTGAAGCTGGCCAGTAAGCTGGTGCCGGGATAGCGCCGCGGCGTGCTGTCCCCGGCACAGAAAACACATGGGGGTTGGGGGCAGTGCGTCCTGAGCGCAGAAAATTGATCAAAAAGCAGCCAAACTCCACTCCAGATCCCTTTTATCCCCACCGAGCCTGGCATCTGGGGACTTCTGACTGACCCGGTGCAACATCCGGGCTAGGCAGCCTGCTGGCTCCTGCCCTTGCCATTGCTGAAGAGAGCGAGAAGACGCCCCGCTGGAACGAGGCGCTGATCGAGGCGGCGTAGGCAGTGACGCTGGGACCCCGCCCGCTCTTTCTGGTCAACGACATGAGTGCGGACAATGCTCACGAGCAGGCACTCAAAGCGACGTTACTGATCAGTGCCGCCGAGCGAACCACCTGGCACTGCTCGCCGCTGCCGATTGGGCATCGGGCGCACCGCTTCAGTTTCCCGAACACACGCTCGAGTCGTATATCGCAGGCGCTCAGGGCGGGACCGATATCTTGGAGTGCGACGTCGCCTTCACCGCCAACGAAGCACTAGTCTGCCGCCACTCACAGTGTGACCTCCACGCCACCACCAATATCGTCGAGACGCCATTGGCCGGGTAGTGCAGCGTGCCGCCAGCGTTCGATGACACCACCGGCGCGTTGACCAACGCGGCCGATATACGCTGCTGCACTAGTGACATAACGCTCGCGGAGTTTCATACGCTGCAAGGGCGTGAATAGCGATGCCACGAGTATCGTGGTGTAAGTGACGGGCACCCCAGGGTGGCGCACAGACCTCTATACGTCCCCTGGTACCTTGATGAGCCATGCCAACAGTATTGTGCTCTTCCAGCAGCAGGGGATCATGATGGCACCGGAACTGAAATCCCACGAGGTCGACATGCCGTTCACCGGGCATACTTCCGAGGGTTTCACTCAGCAGGCCTACGCCCAGAAGATGATCGATGAGTACAAGGCGGGTCCCATTGAGCGTTCGGCTATTTTTTTCATTTTTTCATTAAAAATGAGAACCATTAGCACTAGAATGGCGGCATGATGATTGATGCATTCGCCACCAGGAGTCGTCCATGTTCGAGATCAAAGACGCCACGTTTGAAGTCAATGGCAAACCCATCCTCAACCCCATCGAGCACACGTTTCACGAAGGCAAAGTGTATGGCCTGATTGGCCATAATGGTTCCGGCAAGTCGACGCTCATCAAGCTGATGGCACAGCAGCAGCCGGTCGCTCGGGGCGCGATCCATTTCGATCAGCGCCCGCTGAGTGACTGGGGGCATCGTGAGTTTGCTCGCCAAGTGGCCTACCTTCCTCAACACCTGCCGAGCGCCGAGAGCTTGACCGGGCGTGAACTGGTCGGCTTTGGCCGCTATCCGTGGCACGGTCTCTTGGGGCGCCACACCCAGGCCGACGAAGAAGCCGTGGAACGCGCCATTGCGCTCACGCATACGGAAGCCTTCGCCGACCGACTGGTCGACACCCTCTCCGGCGGCGAACGCCAGCGGGTTTGGCTGGCGATGCTGCTTGCCCAGGGCAGCCGCTTCCTGCTGTTGGACGAGCCGTTGGCGGCGCTGGATATTGCCCATCAAATCGAAGTGCTGGCGCTGATTCGCAAGCTGTGCGACGAGCTCGATTTGGGCGTGGTGATCGTGCTGCACGATATCAACATGGCCTCCCGCTACTGCGATGAGCTGATGGCCCTGCACAGCGGCCGACTCCTGGCACACGGGTCTCCCCACGAGCTAATGCGCGACAGCACCCTGGAAGCCATTTACGGGTTGCCGATGCAAGTCATCCGACACCCCAATGGAGAGCACAATATCGCCGTTGCCCAGTAGCTGGCCGCTGAAAAGTGGCCACCCTGCGTCGGTGGCTGCTGTAGGCTCACGAGCTGATCTGCGCCACCGCATCTTCACTGGCCTGTGCCCGCTGCTCTCCCGTCAGCTCACTCAATTGCCCCTTAGACATCTCCAATAAGCGGTCCGCATGGACGAAGTAGCTGTCGTCGTGGCTAATGGCAAACACGGTTTTGCCCATCGCTTTCAAGTGAGGTAACAGTTCGCGGTAAAACAGCCGCCTGAACTGCGGGTCCTGGTCCGCCGCCCACTCATCCAGCAGCAAAATATCCCGCTCTTCGGCAATCGCCAGCAGCAGTGCCAAACGCTTGCGCTGCCCTTGCGAGAGCTGCGTATTCACCACGCGGTCATCTTGCCATTCAAGCTTTTGCTGCATCTGCAGCCGCTCGAGCCAGGTCGCGACCAGTACCGGGTCAGCCGCTTTGCCACCCGGCCCCATGGCTTGGTCGAACTGGTGAAAATCGGTAAAGACGCTGGCAAAGCGCGCCCGAAACGCAGCCCACTCTGGCGGGCTAAGCTCTTTGCCATCCACACTCATTTGGCCACTTTGCGGGCGGTACAGCCCTGAAAGCAGGCGCGCCAGCGTCGATTTACCGCTGCCGTTGCCGCCAATCAGAAACACCTGCTCGCCACGCGCCAGCGTGAGATTGAGCGGCCCCACCTGAAAGCCTTCCCCCCCGGAGGACGGCGTGTAGCGATACACCACGTTGGTGAGCGTTAAGCGCTGCCAACCTTGGAAACGATCCTCCACATCGAAGCCCGGCTGGTACTCCGCTAGCTCCAGGCTGGCCAATTTATCGAACGCCACTTGGGCGCTGATTAACGTGGGCCATGCGCCCACGGCCTGAATCAAGGGCGTGCGTAAAAACAGCAGGGTTAGAGCAAAGGTGGCTGCCACCGCAGGGCTTGCCCAGCCCAGCACGTTGGCCATGAAGAACACTACGCCAATGGCGCCCAGCATCATGATATTGGACCAGTTATTGGCGCTGAGGTGGTAGGTGTCTGCGCGAATAATATGGTGGCGATACGCTTTTGCGTTATCCGTGTAGGATTCATCAAAAAAGCGCCGCGCACGGTCACGGTTAAGCGCCAGCTCTTTGCGACCTTCGATCGCCGATTGATAATCCTTATACAGCCGATCCTCGCTTTCGCGCACCTGATGGAAGTGGCGATACACCTTCGATACCAGCACCCAGCCAACGCCCATGGTGAAGGCCATCCACAGCACGGTGATCACCACCATCTGCGGCGAGAGCCACGCAAGGTACGCCACCGAGGCCAGCGTGAGTACTACGCCCTGCACCAGCTCAGGTAAGCGCACAAAACCAATGGTAATATTGCGCACATCGCTGGAGAGACTTGCCAGCAGCGTCGCGTTACCAAGCTGCTCTAACCGTTCGATATCGGTATCCAGAATCCGCTTCACCAGCCGGGAGCGCAGATCAAAGACGAAGTAGTGGCCAAGCAAGGTGAGCGCTAGCTGCGTGCCCAGCGTGACCGCCAGCAGCAGCGCCAATAGCCCTAAAAACTGGGGCAATGCGGAGAGGGCGCTGCCCGCTTCGATCAGCCGCTGGTTGATGAACGCAATCACACCGACCCCAAGCCCAGCACTCACCAGGCTCAGCGCTAGTGCGCCTAGAAACGGCCAGCGGTAATGGCGAAACACCACTCGCAATAATTCCATGCTGCAACCCCTTTACACATAAGCGGCGAATTGTGACGCACTTCCCCGGCAAGTCAAACAAAGAGACTGATTTTCATTTACGCATCTTGGCCCGCGCGCCTTCCTTTACTCGCCGTTGCGGTGTTGATTAACTGCCAGAGCCAACAACAGAGAGGACATCATGGTGGATTACAAATTACTGCATGCACTGGCCACCGTGGTGGAGTGCGGCGGCTTCGAGCGAGCAGGCGACGTGATGGGCCTTTCGCAATCAGCCATCTCTCAACGGATAAAAGCGCTGGAAATTCGTTTGGGCCAGCCGGTGCTGGTGCGCCACCCCGCTCTCGCGCCCACGCCTGCCGGCCAGCGATTATTAGCTCATTACCAGCAGGTGCAGCTCTTGGAGCGCGATTTACACGATGCTCTTCCCTCTCTAGAAAAAGCCGCGCCAAGGCTACGCATTGCCCTGAATGCCGATAGCGTGGTGACCTGGTGGGCCGACGCCGTGGCGGATATCTGCCAAACGGAAGAGGTGCTGCTGGATTTGGTCATTGAAGACCAGGAGGTAGGCTTAAAGCGTCTACGCGATGGCGATGTTGCCGCCTGCCTATGCGCCACACCCAACCCAATTGCCGGTGCCCGCTGCCTACACGTGGGGGATATGTCTTATCAACCGCTGGCATCGCCCAGCTATGCCGCACGCTTTTTTCCGGAAGGCCCGAGCGCAGAGGCGTTTCAAAAAGCCCCCGCTATCGTCTTTGGCCCCCACGACCAGCTACAGCACCAGTTTTTGGCGCAGTGCGGCTACCAAGGGCACTTCCCCTACCACTTGTGCCCTTCGTCAGAGGGCTTCGTGCGCTTAGCAACGGCGGGGATTGGGTACGGCATGATTCCTCAACGCCAAGCTGCTGAACAGTTGCAAGCAGGCCAACTGGTGAGTATCGCACCGGGGCAAGGATTAACCGTACCGCTCTACTGGCACTATTGGCGTCACAGCGGGCAGCTGATTCAGCGACTAACGGAAAGGCTGAGCCATCTCACGCTTTAGCATCATGTTTACTCAGGGCTCTAAAAAGAGGTCTACACTCAAGGAACCAGAGCAGCCCCATTACTCTCCAACGGCAGCTTATGAGTACGGAAAAAGCACGCCAAACCACCCGTTTTTATGGCTATGGTTCAGCGTGACTTAGAAGATGCGTAGGCAGCGATTTAATCAAACAGGCTCATGCGCTTCATCACGTTATCGCGCTTAATTCGCCAATGAAACAGCGCGCCAGCCACATGCAGCGTAATCAGCACCACCAGTGCCCAACCTACACGCTCGTGCCACATAAACAGAGTTTCCGAGAGCGCCTCATTCTTACCTAGTAGCCCTGACAAATGCCAGTGGAAAAATTCCACCGGAAAACCGCCTGTGGCGGTGGCTGCCCAGCCGAGGAGCGGCATAACGACCAGCCCCACATAGAGCAAATGGTGCACGCTGGTGCTCACAATGCGCTCAAAGGCATTCAGGGGCGGATCATGATCCGGTACTACAAAGGCAATTCGGGTAATAATGCGCAGCGTCATCAGCAGCAGAACCGTGACGCCCAGGGTCTTATGGCTAGTATAAAGTAGGTTGGTCAGCGTATTCCCGACGAGCGCTACAGTACGTTCATAGCCCAAAAACCCAAGGGTTAAGCCACTCGCTAGCGATAGCAGCACCGCCAGTGCTACCAGCCAGTGCAGCACCCGATGCGGGTAGATATAGTGATCTAACTCGTGCATTCAAAACTCCCTGCCCAGTAGCGTCGTCAGCGTTAGCTTAGTTCAGCGGCGTCACGATAGAAAAATAATTGTTAGGTAATGACATACCTTATAACGCTTCGCTGGGAGCCGCTAGCTGTTCGCGAATCAATTCACCCAGCCGTCGAGCTGGCTCTGAAGGCCGGTGCGGCGCACGGTGCAACGCCAGCTCAATCATCGGCAAAGCAGGCAGCCCGCTACTCTCATCTAACGGTCGCAGCGTAGGTGTGAGCATACTCCTCGTCACAACCACCACTGCCAACCCAGCAGTCACAATCGGCGCAAGCCCCGCCATAGACTGGCTAGTGTAAGCCACTCGCCAATCCCGCCCGGCGGCCTGTAAGGCCTGCTCCGCCACCTCACGAAACACATCCGCCCCTGGGGAATATAGCGCTAGCGGAATGGGGTCGCTCAATGATGGCTGCTGGTGAACCCCTACCGCCCAGACCAGCGGCTCACGACGAATTACATCGCCCCCTGGGGAGTTGCGCTGGCGCGTTACCAGTGCCAGATCCAGTTCCGAGGCTTTCACTTGCTCGACCAAGTGAGCACTGGTGGCGCACTTAACGGTTAATCCCACCGCCGGATAGAGCTGGTGAAAGTAGGCAAACACCGACGGTAGCAGCGAGGCGTAATCCTCAGGGATGCCGAGGGTGAGATCTCCGGTAATCTGGCGGGCCTGCATATCGCTCCAGGCCTCGTCGTTTAGCGCCAGCAGCCTTCGCGAATGAGCCAGTAAGCGCTCACCTTCAGCGGTAAAGCGCAGCCGCCGACCATCTCGCTCGTGCAGGCTGACCGCTAACTGCGCTTCTAACCGCTGTAGCTGCATACTCACCGTGGACTGCGTATAGGCCAGCCGTTTCGCCGCTGCGGTCACGCTTCCTGTATCCGCAATCGCCACTAGCGTTCGCAACAGCGTTAAGTCAAACGTGGGTGCGCGCATACATCACCACTGTTGATGATATTGATCATAAAAGATCGTTATCTTGATGAGTGGGTGATGAGTATGCTGCGCGCCATAGGATCATTACAAGACTTGGTCCTCTTCAAAGGTTGGATCACTGCAGGCTCCAGGAGGCGCGTCATGCAACCCACTCACTCCCCAGTAGTCATATCCCCGAAATTCAGCGTCTGCGCCGCCTTGGTAGCGGTGACGCTGTGGAGCATTGCGCCGCTGCTGGTGGAGCTTGCCCGCGACACCGCCCCTCTTCAGCTAACAGCACTTACCTTGCTAGCAGGTGCACTTGCCACTCTGCCGTTGAGTCGTCGTGCTGCTACGCAAACCTGTTCGCTAGGCTGGCGGCTAAGCGTGTGGCTGGGTATCCCGCTACTGATCGTTGGGGCCGTTAGCAGCTATTTCATTGGTATGCGTCTCGCCCCCGCCGCCGAAGCGGCGTTGATTACCTATACATGGCCGGTGCTGTTCGTGCTGCTGAGCCAGTGGAGCCGCTGGGGACGGTTGCAGTGGGCAAGCGTGGCCGGCGCGCTGATCGCTTTTTCGGGCGCGGCGATATTACTGCTGCCCCAAGCGCTCAGCGGGGGAGTTGGCGGTTCGGCTTCCGGCTATGGCTTGGCGCTGCTGGCGGCCTGCTGCTGGGCACTCTATTCATGGCTAGGTCAAGCGGCCCCTATCTCACTCACGCCGCTGCTGCCGCGCTTATTGTTGATTGCTTGTGCACTCACCTGTATCGCTAGCGTTTGGCTGGAGGGTGACGTGGCGCTGCCTCGCGGCGAAGCGCTCGTGGCAGGCATCGCGCTAGGCTTGGGGCCTTACGGCATCGCCATGGTGGCGTGGGACAAAGCGCTGCGATTCGGTCACGCCAGCCTCGTGGGCAGCTTGGCGTATGGCGTGCCTATCTTGGCAGCGTTGCTACTCGTCCTGGCAGGCATGAGCGTATTCGACTGGCGGCTACCTACGGCCGCCCTGCTGGTGGTCGTTGGGTGCTTAAAGGCGGGCCGCTGAGGTGGGCATCATCATCTCGCTAAACAGCACGCTGGCCAGCAGCTCTGGCAACCAGGACGGCGCAAAGGTGTCACTCTCGCTGCTCTGGATTTCCGAGAGTGGCCACCACGCGTAGCAGGGCGTGGCGTCACGGCTATCGTCCAGCATCAGCCTGCCCTGGGCGTTGTCGTGGGTGTCAAGCTGGGTATCGGGACAGCGCACCAAGAAAAAGCGCTCTTCACCGGTTTGGCCCGCTTTCGCGGTGTGGGCACGCTGGCGAAGTAGCGGCCCCAAGGGGCAGGTAAGCCCGGCCTCCTCGAAGAGCAAACGAATTGCCGCCGCCGGGTAATCTTCATCGTGAGCCAGCGCGCTGCCCAGTAGCGTCCAGTGGGGAGGCGATGCCTCGCGTTTGAGCAGCAAGCGGCCCTGCGTATCGACCACCAGTAGCTGCACTTGCCGAGCGGCTTGCGTATCGGGTGTCATAAGCGATCCATGCCTATTGGTCTTCGTGGGAACAATAAAAAAGCAGCTCCCCCACACGTCTCGTGTCGGCGAGCTGCTTTTCAGCGTAGTCGATAACCGGCGATTTGTTTTACGCCATTAGGAGCAATCGCAGAGCTAGTTTATTGGCCCAGGTAACGCGGCTTGGCCACGCCTTTCAGCGCCTCAAGGGGGAGCGTAAGGGTTGGCTGGCCCGCCGCATAGGGCGCAATGTCATAAACGTTGTAGGTCACTTCCCAGCGGTCCTCCAGCGGCGCAATGTTGCGGCTTTTACTCAGCGGCCACTGGGTTGCAAACTGCGCATCGAGGCCCATCTCAGTGATCCAACGCTGATGCGCGCCAGCCAAAAGGGCATCGAAAGCGGCCTCCTGCCCGTCCACCAGCATGTCCTCGGGCTCGACGATGCGCCGCTCCCGCTCGTCAATGACCATGTATTCGGTCAACGGAAGCCCATGCGCTTGGCCGGCATGATACACATAGCTATTGAGTTCGATGACCAACAGGTCGTGATGACGTGCGTACACCGTGGCTTCCAATAGCGCTTCGCTGGTCATGTCGCCAGGCGCGGCTTGGTTGTCCTCTTCAGCTAGGCTCAGGAAGCGCTCAGCGTACGCGTCCCAGCTCTCGGCAGGGGCAGCCGTCTCGTCGCTGATCGCCATGCCTAGGGTGAGCAAGCGGGTTTGTAGGGCCTCGCTTAACGCAGGCGCCTGGGGAAATGCCAGCGCTGAGATAGTCACCGTCGAACACTGCTCCCCTTGGCATCCCGGGGCCACGTACTGTTTTTCCACGGCCAGCGAGGCCAGTGCAAACGGCTCTGAGGGCGATGTATCAGCGGCCAAACAGCCGCCCAAGAGAAGCGCTCCGGCGAGCGATAGACCCACTCCTAGTGTTTTGAACGTGCGTAGCATCTTAACCTCCTTGTGAATCACTCACCCTATGAGGCGGGCTGATCATCGTAGAACGGCAACGCCCCTGCAGAGCGGCAGGGGCGTTGTTGAAAACGAACCGATACTTCGCGGTCGCGTTTAGGTGTCCGGCTGCATTTCGGTGGGTTCTGCGCTCACCGCTAGTTCGAACATACCGCTGCCGCTGGCGCTAAAACCGCGTGCGCTCACGGTATAGGTGCCGGGCAGTAGCGCCTGCTCTAAACGGGCGTTGGTACCACCGCCGCTGTCGTCGTCAGTATAGGACACGCCTTCGCCGTACAGTTCAAGATACGTATCGAAGTCGTTAGAGCTCATGCTCAGCGTGACGAGCGAGCTTTCCTCTATCGTGAGCTGATAGGTCAGAGCCTCGCCGCTGTACCAGCCGTTGAGCGTTTCATCGGGAGTGAGCGCACCTTCGTTGCGTAACTCGACATCGTTCGGCAGATCACGCGGCTCGATGGCGAGGGTGAACAGCCCGCTGTCGGTGCCATAGGCGGTACGGGCCGTGAGTTGGTAAGTACCCGGCGCGAGAAAATCGGCAATGCGCGCATTCAACTCACCCGCACTGTCATCATCTTCACGGTAATAACCGTTAGGGCCCTCGAGTACCAAGTAAGCGTCCACATCGCTGGAGCTCATATCGATTTGGTACATGCCCGCTTGGTCGATCTCTAAGTCATACGTGACGTCTTGCCCGCTGTACCAGCCGCTCAGCGTCTCGTTGGGGGTGACGGTGCCATCGTTACGCAGCTCGCCATTCCCCGGCAGCTCATGGGGCTCGGCCGTCAGGGTGAACAGGCCACTGCCATCACCAAAGGCAGAGCGGGCAGTCAACGTGTACTCACCGGGGGCAAGAAAATCGGCAATGCGAGCATTCAACTCACCCGCGCTGTCGTCATCTTCGCGGTAGTAATCGTTCGGGCCTTCCAATTCTAGGTACGCATCGAACTCATCGGCACGCATTTCGATCTGGTACATGCCTGCTTCTTCGATGGTTAGCGTGATCTCACGTTCGGTGGTATCGAGCCAGCTATCGATGGGCGTACCCACCGTCATGGTATCGGCATCGCTCAGCTCAATAGTGCGGCTGTTGACGTTGAAAGGCCCATAGCTATGGGCATCAACACCGCTGATCACCACAATGTAATCGCCCCCTCTTCAATACGGTGGCGTACCGTTTCAGCGTTGGCCAATAGCTGGAGCTGGTCGTCATACAGCGCGACCGTACCTTTCAGTGCACCGCTTAAAGCGATTTCCACCAATGTCTCTTCTTCAAGTGAAATAGCGTAGCGAGTGAAGCGACTGCCATCCTTACCGTTAAGCTCGCTGGCAGAAGTGATTTCACCCCGCGCACGCTCGCCCAAGGTCAGATAATCCAGGCCTTGTAGCGCAGCAGGCGTAGTGTCCTGCTCAGCGGTAGTTTCTGCTACAGGCTCTTCCATAGCGGCCGCTTGGTTGGGTAACGCTTGCGCGGCAAAGTAGCCAACGGCAACGCCGCCCACCGCCACAATCAAAAGAGTAAGAGAGGAAGACTTAGCCATGGGTGCATCCTTGTTCATTGGCGAGATAGTGGTCAGCAGTAGAGCGCAGTGATGTCGTACATGAATTATATGGCGCTAAACGAGTTAAAGTGAGCGTTTAATGAAAAATATTGCACCGCACAAATATCATCATTAACTGGCTTCATGGGAACGGCATAACTCACTGAAACGCAAGGGCATACCGGCATGTGATAAAAAGTGAAATTATGCGGCCAATTGCGCCGATCTTCTTAAAGCTTGCCGACCCCTGCATAGCAAGCTACTATCCATACGCCTATCGGCACCTCGTCGACGAATGCGGAGTCCGCTTTACGAACCACTGAGGTACTCCTATGGGAGCCCATAAACACCGACTACGAACGACCTGCTTGGCAGTCGCACTGCTTTTTTTGACGGCCAATCAAGCAGTTGCTCATCAAACCAATGCGCAAACTGAGTTACAAGAAGGGGTGGCTTCTTTCTATAGCGACCGCTTCCAAGGGGCCACCACCGCCAGTGGTGAGCCCTTCGATCAACAAGCGCTGACTGCAGCGCACCCGAGTCTGCCCTTCGGTACCAAGGTGCTGGTCACCCGCCCCGATACCGGACAAGAAGTCGAAGTCATGATCAATGATCGTGGCCCGTTCGTAAAAGGACGCGTGATCGACCTTTCTAAACGGGCAGCGCGAGCCCTCGGGATGATTCGCCGAGGCACGGCACCTGTAATGATCACCCTGGTAGATTAACGGATAACACATCCGCAAGCGTGTGATACCCCTTAAGCGATCAGCGTTGCAGCAAATGCTGAGTAAAGCGGCCCCACCCAGGGCCGCTTTTTTATATGCTCGTGTTAAGTCCGCGAACTTGCATGCGTGCTAATGGTCTCTACCCTGCTAGAAGCGTAACTTACCATCTTGATGCAGGAGGCAGCGATGCTATCTCGTTTTTATACCCTCACCGACCACCCCACCGGCCTACCTAAGCGCGAGCTATTTTCCTTAGAGAGCCAGGAGCTTCCCTACCTAGATGAAGGCGAAGTACGCATTCGCAATCACTGGCTCTCGGTAGACCCCTACATGCGTGGCCGGATGAGCGGCGTGCACACCTACGTAGCGCCCTTTCAGCTTGGAAAGCCAATGGAGGGCGGCGCGATTGGCGAAGTCATCGCCTCTAACCACCCCAACTTGAAAGTGGGCGATAAAGTGAGCCACATGGGCGGCTGGCGCGATATCGCACAGCTGCCGGGAGATAGTGTCACCGCTCTTCCAGATCACAACGTGCCAGACCAAGCCTACCTAGGCGTTCTGGGCATGCCCGGCATGACCGCCTGGACAGGCCTTAACCTGATTGCCGAGTGCAAGCCGGGCGATAACGTTTTGGTGAGTGCCGCCAGCGGCGCGGTGGGGTCTCTGGTGGTGCAGCTGGCAAAAGCAAAAGGCTGCCATGTCGTGGGTATCGCAGGTGCTGCGCATAAGCTTGCTTGGCTGGAGTCGCTAGGCGTTGAACCGGTCAGCTACCGTGACCGCAGCGCGCAAGAGTTAAGCGATGCCATTAAACTCGCCAGCCCCAACGGCATCGACGTCTATTTTGAGAACGTAGGCGGTATCTGTTTGGAAGCGGCACTCAGCCAACTTAACGAAGGCGCACGCATTGCCGTCTGCGGGATGATTGATGGCTACAATGCGGAAACCCCAGCCCCAGGGCCAAGTAACCTGTCGCAGTTGGTGGCACGTAAAGCCAAAATGCAGGGCTTTATTGTCGCCGACCACTGGGCCAGCTATGGCTACTTCTTAAATGAAGTCGCTCCTCAGGTGGCTGATGGCAAGCTGGACTATAAAGAGACGATCAAAGAAGGACTTGAAAGCACGCCAGACGCCTTTTTAGCGCTGTTTGAAGGCGGCAATACCGGCAAAATGCTGGTGAAGCTATCTGATTAAGCACCAGGCTGCTGTTAACGAGGTTACGCTAGGTTAAATCTGACACCTTTCCCAGCTTATCTATCTGAGCCGCGCTATGGTGAATAGCGCGGCTTTTTTGTCGATAGAAATAATTAGCCAGCAAAGTGTTAGACCAAAAGCGAATTGATTATTAAAATCACAGCTAATCAATGTGTGTTTTAACCCATCGGCGCTGCCGATGGGTTAGGGCACGTTGTGGAGCCGCTGCTTTGATGTTTATCAAAGCAGCATCAACTTGTTGTCAATAGGGGTTTACCTCATGGATGAACACACGCGTGATCGTGGCAAATGGCCAGCCTTGCTGCTGGGTTTGCTGCTAGCGATAGCTGGCGTAGCACTTGCCGTAGGTGGCGGCCAACTGCTTATGCTGGGCGGTAGTGCTTACTACTTAATTGCTGGGGTCGCCGTGGTGGTGGCTGGGCTGCTGCTGGCCTTGCGCAAAGGCGCAGCACTTTGGCTATACGCCCTCATTTTGTTCGCCACCCTGGTGTGGGCGCTTTGGGAAGTAGGCCTAGACTGGTGGCAACTGGTACCTAGGGTCGCCATTCCCTGCCTAATCGGCATCATCATGCTGCTGCCGTGGTGGCGCAAACCGCTCAACTCGCGCGGTGGCAGCCTCGCCCTTACGGCCAGCATTGGCGCGGCTATCATCGTCGCTATTGCCAGCCAGTTTAGCTACCCAGGCACCATTGAGGGCAGCATCGAGTCTGCCAATAACACCGAGGCGGTCAACCCGGCCCAGGTCGCGGGCGACGACTGGCCTGCCTACGGTGGTAGCAATGCTGGCACCCACTACTCGTCACTCGACCAAATCACGCCCGAGAACGTTGGCGAACTGGAAGAGGTATGGCGCATTCAAACCGGCGATGAGCCCGGCCCCAATGCGCCGCCGGAAATCACCAACCAGAATACGCCGCTGAAGGTGAACGACAGTCTGTACATCTGCACGTCGCATAGCCGTGCCATGGCGCTGTCACCGGAAACCGGCGAAACCCTTTGGGAGTTTGATCCCAATATCAGCACCATGGGCGCAGACGATTTCTCCGGTTGGGCCCACATGACCTGCCGCGGCCTCGCCTACTATGATGCTGCTAACTACGATTCTTCTAACGACGAAGCCTCGAACGACGACGCTGAAAATACAGACAGCAGCGCTAACGATGGCACGACGCCTGCGGAAAACGGCGCGGCCGCCGCTCGCGTGCTGTTTGATGACGGCAGCCCGTTCGACCTGGACCTGGCCTTCCTGCTCTTCATCAGCGGCCTAGGCGATAACCCAGCGTCTGAGGACGGCGGTGAAGCGGCCATGCTCAGCGCCACGGACGTGATGTGTCCGCGCAGGCTCTACTTGCCCACTGCCGATGCCCGCCTGATTGCGCTGAATGCCGATACCGGCGAGCGCTGCGAAAGCTTTGGCAACAACGGCGAAGTGGATCTCACCAATAACATTGGCGAGTTCTCCCCTGGCGGCTACTACTCCACCTCTCCGGCCACGGTGACGGAAGACCTGATCATTTTGGGCGGCCACGTCACCGACAACAGCTCCATCGACGAACCGTCCGGCGTGATTCGTGCCTTCGATGTGCATACCGGCGAGCTGGTATGGAACTGGGACAGCGGCAACCCAGACGACACCGCCCCACTCGAAGAGGGAGAAACCTATACCCGCGGCTCTCCCAACGTGTGGGCACCTATCAGCGTCGATGAAGAATTAGGGCTGGTGTATCTGCCCATGGGCAATGCCACGCCGGATCAGTACGGCGCTGACCGCTCTGAAAACGATGAAACCTACAGCGCAGGGCTCGTAGCGCTGAATTTGGACGACGGCCAAGTGGCCTGGGTCTACCAATTCGTTCACCACGACCTGTGGGACATGGATACCCCGGCTCAGCCGGTTCTGATCGACCTAGCAACGGCTAACGGCACCCAGCCCGCCGTGATTCAGCCCACCAAGCAGGGCAGCCTTTACGTGCTCAACCGGGAAACCGGCGCGCCCATCGTGCCAATCGAAGAAGTGCCCGCACCGCAAGGGGCTATCGAAGGCGACTGGACCGCAGAAACGCAGCCACGTTCGGCGCTGAACTTGCTGCCACCACCGCTCACCGAGCGAGATATGTGGGGCGCGTCACCGTTCGATCAGATGATGTGTCGCATCCAGTTCCGCTCGCTGCGCTACGAAGGCCAGTACACGCCGCCCTCCTTGGAAGGCAGCATCGTCTACCCGGGTAATGTGGGGGTAATGAACTGGGGTGGCGTTGCGGTCGACCCTGAACGCCAGGCGCTATTTACCGGTGCGAAGTACCTCGCGTTTGTTTCTACGCTGGTGCCCCGTGATCAAGTGGAAGAGGGCCAAGGCTCCGCCAGTGAACAAGGCCTACAGCCTAACGAAGGCGCACCCTATGCGGTAGAACTAGGCCCGCTGCTTTCCGTGCTGGGCTTACCCTGCCAAGCGCCCTCCTGGGGCGATGTGGCAGGTATCGACTTGCAGGATGCAGAAGTGGTGTGGAAACATCGCAACGGGACCACCCGCGACAGCATGCCCTTTGGCCTGCCGATTGGGTTGAACGTGGGCGTGCCCGCGCTGGGCGGCCCGCTGACCACCGCTGGCGGCGTCTCTTTCTTGAGCGGCACGCTGGACCAGTACTTACGCGGCTACGACATCACCACGGGTGAAGAGCTGTACAAAGCTCGCTTACCCGCCGGTGGTCAGGCCACGCCGATGACCTATACCGGCGCCGATGGCCGCCAGTACGTGGTGGTGACAGCCGGTGGTCACGGTACCTTTGGCACTAAGATGGGTGACTACGTGATTGGCTACGCGTTACCGGAGTAACCGCTAGCTCTACGGAGTCAGCTAGTGCTGGTGGGAGGGAGCTTCAGCTCGCGACTGGTGGCTTAGCCAAGGCGCCTGACGGCGCCATTCGCCCGCTAAAGCGGCCTCCCACAGCAGACTTACCAAGCGTAACTGATAGATCAATACTTTAACTGACTGATATGGCGGCCATAGGCCGCCCTTTTTGCATCTGGCGCTACCTGAACCCTGAGTCAGCCTTAAGCATAGCCAGCGTTAAAAACTCAGCTCGACACCACCATAAACGCTGCGCCCTGGTGCGGGTTCGTAAAAGCGTCCAAAGGTGCCGTTCAAGCGCACATTGGAGTAGTGCTCTTCATCCAGCAGGTTACGCAGGCCCACATAGGCGCTTAGCCGGGTCTGTTGGCTCAGTTGCCAGCCGTCGCCCACCCGTAGGTTCACCAGCCAGTAGCTATCCACCGACGTCTCGTTGGCGTTATCGGCCACCAAGTCACCGACGTATTCGGTCTCTAACGTGGCGAAGCGCTCGTCAAGGTTCTCCCACGTTAGCTGGTTCACCCAGGTTTGTTCCGGCAGGCCGGGAATGCGGTTGCCATCGAAGCGTTCAGAAGGAGTGGCAAACTCGTCGAACTCGTAGCGCGCCAGGGTCAGCGCACTGTCCAAGCGCCACTGGTCGGCCAACTGCCACCCCAGCGCCAGCTCGACACCATCACGGTTGGTATCCCCGGCGTTCTGGTAGAACGTACGGCCGCCTTCGTCGTAGGGTACCAGCTCATCGCGCACGCGGACGGAGAAGAGCGCGACATCGTAATCCAGCGCCAGCGGCTCGATGTAACCACGCAGCCCCACTTCACGGTTCCAGGCTTTTTGCGGCTCTACGCTGGGGTTGAAGCCACCGCCAGCGGGGTTGGCAAACTCAGAGAACGTCGGCGTCTCGAAGGCCGTGCCGGTATTGATATACGCTTGGTGCTGCGGGCGATAGCGGTAGCTCAGCCCGGCAGAGCCGCTCCATTCGTTGAAGGTGCGCTGGCCGCTCTGGTCGCCATCGGCGGCAAAATCGTCGTCGACATCAAGTGCCACCCGGTCAAACCGTGCGCCCAATGAGAGCGAAAGCTGCTCTGACAGCGCTAAGTCCCCCTGGGCAAACACACCAGTGGAAGTCGCGGTTTGGGTTTCATCCGCGAGCGGCTCGCCCACCGCCCCTTGGGGATTCACATCGTTGCGGAAGCGGTCATCTTTCTGGCGTGCGGCATCCACCCCAACGATGTAATTCAGCGGCAGGTTGCCTAGCGTTACCTCGTGGTGATATTCGGCGCTAGCGCCCATGTAATCGCGCTGATAGCCCAAGCGGCTGCTGCCCACAAACGGTAGCTGTTGCTCAAAATCCCGCTGAGCGATAAAGCCTTTCAGGTACAGCTCGCCCTCCCCTGCAGACAAATCCTCGTATTGCAGGCCGATCAACTGCTGGTCGACGGTTTGACCGGCATCTAGCGCCAGCGAGTTCGGTGCGGCTTGGTCGCGCCCTTCGGCCACCTCGCGGGCGTTGAGCGCGCCGGGGTCTTCCGAGCGGGGGTTATCCAGCAAGTTGATGATGGCGGTGAGTGCCCGATCGCTGCCCAGCTCACGGCGCAGCTTGGCATTGAGTAGATACTTCTCGGTGGAACTCTGCTCCCGGTAGCCATCTACGTTCAGCCCGGTGAGGCTGATATGGTGCGACCAATCCCCCTGCACGCCGCCATTTTGCAGCGCCACTTTCTGGTAGCCATCGCTACCGGCACCCATGCGCAGCCGAGTGCCGGGGTTGTCGCGTCCATCGGCGGTGGTGATGTCGATCACGCCACCCGCCGCGTTGCCGTAGAGCACCGAGGACGGCCCACGAATGACCTCAATGCGCTCAGCGCTATCCAAATCAATCGCATCTAGCTGGGCCTGCCCATCCGGCAGCGTGTAAGGAATACCGTCCACCATCACCGTAATGCCTCGCACCCCAAACGGCGCACGGGCACCAAAGCCGCGAATCGAAATACGCTGCCCCTGGGCAAAATTATCGCGGTTCTGCAGGAAAACGCCCGGCACCCGGTTGAGCGACTCATCCAAACGCACCCGCTGCTGGCCTTGGGCAATGGTGTCTTGATCTATCGTCGAGACCACAGCAGGCGTGGCGTAAATCTCACGCGCCAAGCGCGGTGCGCTGACTTCTACAGTGGGCAGTACGGCTTCTGTATCGGTTTGTGCCCATACGGGGGCGGAAAAAGCGGTGCTGAGTAACAATAATGAAGGAGGGAGATAGCGAGTCATGGCATCCTTTCCAATGAAAAATCCCAATGAATCATCAGTGAGCGCTCAACGTTATGACGTTCATCGGGGAACGGCTACGTAAAATGGTAGTGGTATGATGGAGTGACTAATTAGCCAAGTGTAGGGATTAGTTCTACACTGGCGGCTGGGCAACATTATACTAACGGTGTAAGCAAAGTAGGCTACATGGCGTTTACCGCGACTGACCCGATCAAGATGATTTTTGCGGTTATCTTTCCCCCGCTAGGGGTGTTTTTTGAGGTCGGTTTCAAAGGACACTTTTGGCTCAATATCCTGCTGACGCTCTTTGGCTTCATTCCAGGCATCATTCACGCCTTCTACGTCATATTGAAGCACTAGCCTCTCTCATTGCGTAATCTCTCATTGCGTCATTAGTTTAACAAACGCCGCCTTGCATTGCGCAAGGCGGCGTTTGTTAAACTCTGGTTGAAACGGCTTAGGCGCTGACTAATACGCTGCCAAAGGGTCCATCACCGGCGTTGAGCGCCTCTTCTGCCAGCGCCACGGCGCGTTCTAAGTAGCGATACTCATGATCGTAAACCATGCTGACCTCCCCTATCGTCTGAATACGGATTAGCCGTTCTCCACCGCGTGGCCGCCTTCTTCATCAGGCGCTTCAGCCAGCGTATGCCCTTCACTTCGGGCAATCACGGTCGTGCCGACCAAGTCTCCCGTGACATTCAGCGCTGTTGCACCCATGCCTACCAGGGCATCAATGGCGGTTAATAGCGCCACGGTTTCAATGGGCAGGCCTACTTGAGCAAACACGGTGGCAATCATGATAATGCCCGCCCCCGGCACCCCAGCCGTGCCTACCGTCACCAGCGTGCCGATCAGCACAATCTGCACCATGCTCATCAAATCCAGAGGCGCGCCAATCACGTTGGCGGCAAACACCGCTGAAATGGCAATACGGATGGCGGCACCGTCCATATTGAGCGTTGCTCCCAGGGGCAGGCTAAAGCCATAAATGCTTTTCGGGATGCCTAAACGCTGCGCGGCGTTAATCGTGACAGGCAGTGTGCCGGAGCTGCTTTGGGTTGCAAACGCGGTGGCCATCGGCGTGCGCGCCTCACCAAAAAAGCTGCGTAACTTCACGCCAAACAGCAGCATCACCGCGCAGTAGATCAACAGCTGTGCGCCGAGTGCGATGTACAGCACCATCACCATGTCACCCAACGAGAGAAGCGTTTCCATCCCCTGCTGGCTCACCGTTTCAGCAACAATGGCAAAGACGCCAATGGGCACAAAATGCAGCACCCCCGACATCACCTTCAGGGTCACCTCGTTTAACCCTTCAATAACTTGATAAAGCTGCTCGCCAAGCGCGTGCTGCTGCTCAGATTGGCGCATTTTCAACAGCGCAATCCCGAACACCAGCGCGGTAAAGATGATGCCCAGCATATTGAGCTCGGCAAAAGCGGCCACGATATTGCCCGGCACGATATTGAGCAGCGCATCGACCACACCGGGATTCTCGGGTACCGAGAAGCTCGCGCTGTCGTTGAGCGTCATGCCGCTGCCTGGGCTAAATAGCGTTGCCACGGTTAAGCCCACCACAATGGCGAATGCAGAAGAGGCCAAATAGTAAATAAACACTTTGCCGCCAACGCGCCCTGCGCTTCCTTCCCGAGACTGATTCACCCCTACCATGAGCGTAAACAGAACAATCGGTACGATGAGGAAAGTCAGGAGACGAAGCAGTAAATCGCCCAGCGGTGCCAGCCAAACGGCCACCCAGTCACCGCCCACAATACCCACCAGAACACCCATCACCAGCGCGATGGTGACGCGCAAAATGAGCGACGCTTGAAGGTAGCGCTTCCATAAATATGTCATTGAATGCCCTGTTGGTTTAAATCAGGTTGGTATAAATCAATGGAAAACCACGTCATGTTGCATCATCGCGGGTTGCCAAACCAGCGTGGCGTTTGCTTGAGCTCCATTACGCCGACTAAATAGCTTAGCATGGCACCTATGGCGACTTTACACAGGGCCGATTGCTTGCCTCTCCTCAACGCCACTAACAGGAGCCACTATGAATACGATCAACCCTAACAAACTCCACCACAGCAAATGGACCGCGGTGACGCCACGTAATAAAGAAAAACACTTTATCGTGACCCAACTGCTACGTGATGAAGAGGAGAACGTAGTGGACGTGGTGCTGGAAGCGGTTCACTCCCACCGGGAAACAACGCTGGCATGGCAAGCGCTAAAAGACGATAGCACCTGGAAAATGGGTTGGAAGTAGCGAACCTACCACTCGCTGCCCTATGAAAATAAATGCAGAAAGGCTTTGACCTAGGCTAAGAAGCATGACACTGTAGCGTCAGTTGGTTAGCAAGCAGCATGGTTTCAGAAGTGTACGATCTTTTTCGGCAGCCTGATATTGTATTCCTTGTTTCACCCGCTACTTCATCTGGGTAATACCAGGAACTTTATTACGGCGCTTTAGCGCAAAGGATCTACACAATGGCAACTGGCACAGTTAAATGGTTTAACGACACCAAAGGCTTCGGTTTCATCGCTCCTTCTGACGGTGGCGACGACCTGTTTGCACACTTCTCTGAAATTCAGTCTGACGGCTTCAAAACCCTTCAGGAAGGCGCTAACGTCTCTTTTGACGTTACCCAGGGTAAAAAAGGCCTTCAGGCTTCTAACATCAAGCAAATCTCCTAAGTCCTATCTTTCTAGATAGCACTGAAAAGTTTGCTAGAACCCTCACCCATTAGGTGAACGGTTCAAACAGAAAGGCCCGCCTCGGCGGGCCTTTTTGCGTTTGGGTATTAAATCCTCTCCCATACGATTAGTTGAGCATCAATAGTCAGCGTTAGCTGCTCCAAGTTAGCTGCTCGCTCGCGCCCCTCCGCACTGGCACGATACAAATGCGGCGTCATGGTCAGCAAATCGCGGATAACGTCTGCCCCTTCTAATGAAATAGCGTAGCGAATCTGCTCGGAAGCTCGGTGGGCAAACCCTTCCGGTACATCAGGCGCTTTCTCACGTGCAGGTTTTAAGGTGGGATAAATAATTTCCCGCAGCTCGCGCAGGTGCTCCGGCCCCGCTTCTACTTGAAGCAGTTGCCCGCCCGGCTTAAGTACACGTGCAAACTCACCGTATACCGGAAAGCCAAACATACACAGCACGCTATCCAGCGTTGCTGACTGCACCGGCAATTGGGCGTTACTGCCCACAACCCAACGACTTATGGGAGCCCGCTTATCGTCTTGCTTCGCCGCCGACTGCACCGCCCATTTCGAGATATCCAACCCCATCAGTGACAGCGCCTGCGACTCGGTCATGTATTGGGACAGTTGGCGCAGGTAGTAACCCTCGCCACAGCCTGCATCCAGGCAGCTGTACGTTTCTGCCTGCTCACAGTGGCGCATCACCGCCTGGCTAAGCGCCTTTGCTATAGGCGCATAGTCACCCGCCGCCAAAAAGCGCTGGCGTGCGGCCACCATGGCTTTGCTGTCGCCGGGATCGGTGGAGCGCTTTTGCTGCACGGGCAGCAGGTTCACGTACCCTTGCTTGGCCACATCGAAACTATGGTTTGAGGCACACCGCCACGTGCCACCTTCCAACTGGAGCGGTTCGCCGTCTAACGGGCAGGCCAGGGCCTGAAAAGGGGTACGGTTCATCGGAAGTTTCTCGTGACGGCTTTTTCTGGTGTGAATAGACGGGCAATATGCTGACACATCATCGATGGGCATCAGGCATCTAAACATTAACGATACCGGAAAGCCCATATAACTCAACTTGAACGGTGAGCGTTGCAACACTCACCCCGTTTGCCGACAGTGCGTTAACTTTCGGCGACTAAGGCGACATACCATGCAACCTTTGCTGCGCATCGCGGGCGCTTGGCCCTACTTGATGGCCATCTTTCTCAATGCCTTTGTAGATCTCGGGCACAAAATCGTCATTCAGAATACGATTTTCAAAAGCTACGATGGCGCGACCCAGGTCGTGCTTACCGCTCTGGTGAATGGGCTAATTCTGCTGCCGTTTATTCTCCTCTTCAGCCCGGCAGGCCATATTGCCGACAGCACTCCCAAAGTACGTGTGCTAAGGCTCTCCGCCTGGGCTGCGGTGGCGGTGTCGCTGGGCATTACCGCCGCCTACTACCAGGGCTGGTTCTGGCTCGCTTTTGCGATGACGCTGCTGCTGGCTATTCAGTCTGCATTCTACTCACCCGCCAAGTACGGCCTAGTGAAAGGGCTGTTTGGTAAACCGAGGCTAGCCGAAGCCAACGGGCTAGTGCAGGCGGTTACCATTGGTGCGATCCTGGCCGGCACGGTGGCGTTTACCGCCTTGTTTGAACACTGGGTCACCCCCAGCGCCAGCACGCCCAGCGACCTGCTGCGCCATATCGCCCCGCTGGGCTGGCTACTGGTGCTTAACAGTGGCCTGCAGGTCGTCGCCCTCTATCGGCTCAAACTGGATGAAGCACAGCCTGCGGCTACCCCGCTAACGTGGGCACGCTACCGCAGCGGCACTGCGCTAAAAAACAATCTGAGTATTCTTGCCCGCCAGCCGGTGTTGCGGCTCTCCATCATTGGGTTGGCGACGTTCTGGTCGGTGGGGCAAGTGCTGCTAGCCGCTTTTCCCGCCTATGCCAAAGAGGCGCTCAGCATTGAGAACACGCTGGTGCTGCAAGCCATTCTCGCCGCCAGCGGTATCGGCATTGCTCTCGGTTCGCTGTTAGCCAGCAAGCTCTCCCGCAACCGTATTGAAACCGGGTTGATTCCGCTGGGTGCTGTCGGTGTCGCCGTAGGGCTTTGGTGCATTCCTCTCCTCACCACGCCCACCAGCCAAGCGCTCAACTTTGTGTTCATCGGCATGATGGGCGGGCTATTTATCGTGCCGCTCAACGCATTAATCCAGTTTCATGCGGCGGACCACGAGCTAGGCACCGTGCTGGCCGCCAATAACTGGATCCAAAACCTTTCGATGCTAGGCTTTTTGGTGCTCACTGCGCTGTTCGCGCTGGCGGGAGTCGATAGCCACTACCTGCTGCTATTGGTCGCCAGCGTGGCGATGGTGGGCGGTGGCTACACCATTTTCAAACTGCCCCAGAGCCTAGTGCGCTTCATTCTCGGCTTCCTGCTTACCCGCCGTTACCGCGTAGACGTTCACGGGCTAGAAAACCTGCCTGCCCAAGGCGGCGTGCTGCTGCTGGGCAACCACATTAGTTGGGTAGACTGGGCGATGGTGCAAATTGCTAGCCCGCGCCCGGTGCGCTTTGTGATGCTGAAAAACATCTACCAGCGCTGGTACCTACGCTGGTTCTTTAAAGCGCTGGGCTGCATTCCCATTGAGCGCGGCGCAGGGGCCGAGAACGCGCTGGCCGCCGTGGCCGAGCAGCTCAACGCAGGGGAAGTGGTTTGCCTGTTTCCCGAAGGAGCGATTAGCCGCAACGGCCAGTTGGGCGAGCTGCGCCGAGGCTACGAGCGCGCCTGCAAACACGCCCACCCAGACGTGCGCATCGTGCCGTTTTACCTGCGTGGCCTGTGGGGCAGCCAATTCTCCCGCTCGTCTAGTAAACTCAAAGAGCTACGCAATGCGCCGCTGCACCGCTCTGTGGTAGTCGCCTTTGGTAAACCGCTGCCCAAAGACACCCCCGCCGACGTACTCAAACGGCGTATCTTCGAGCAGGCGACCCACTCGTGGCAACACGCCATGGAGGAGCTGCCTTCGCTGTCTGAGGCCTGGATCAACAGTGTCAAACGCAGCCCAAGCGCCCCAGCGTTGGCCGACGCCTTGGGTCGCCCACTCAACGCAGGCCAAGCGCTCACCGCTAGCCTGCTGCTCGCCAAGCGCTTTCGCCACCGTAGCCTCAACGAAGCGACGCTTGGCCTTTTGCTGCCTACCAGCACTGCTGGGGTACTGGCCAATATGGCCACGCTGCTCGCGGGTAAAACGCTGGTGAACTTGAACTACACCGCCAGCCAAGCGTCCCTTGCCTCTGCGCTGCAGCAAGCCGATATTCGCACCGTCGTCACCGCGCGCCGCTTTGTGGAAAAGCTGAGCCAGCGGGGGCTGGCAGTAGAATCGCTGCTGGAAGGTAAGCAGGTGATCTATTTGGAAGATCTACAGGCGGGGATCTCCCGGTTTGAGCGCGTCAGTACGTTTCTTGCCGTGCGCCTGCTGCCCGCTTGGTTGTTACAAGCGCTGTTCTGCTATGGACGGAATGCGGACGCCACGGCGGCCATTCTGTTCTCCAGCGGCAGCGAAGGGCAGCCTAAGGGTGTGATGCTGAGCCACCGCAACCTGATGGCGAATATCAAGCAGACCTCCGACGTGCTCAATACCCAGCACGACGATGTGGTCATGGCCTCGCTGCCGCTCTTTCACGCGTTCGGTTTTACCGTCACCCAGCTACTGCCATTGATCGAAGGGCTGCCGATGGCCAGTCACGCCGACCCCACCGATGCCCCAGGCGTCGCCAACGCGGTGGCCAAGCATAAAGCCACCATTATGTTCGGCACCTCCAGCATGCTGCGCCTGTTCAACCGCAGCCCAAAGGTACAGCCCGCCATGTTGGCAAGCCTACGTGTTGTGGTGGCCGGTGCCGAGAAACTGGATGACAGCGTACGTGAAGGGTTTGCGCAAAAATTCGGTAAGGCGATTTATGAAGGTTACGGCGCGACAGAAACCGCCCCCGTAGCGGCCGTTAACCTACCCGACGCCGTCGGCGTTCACTACCAGCAGGTTCAAAAAGGCAATAAGCCCGGCACCGTGGGTATGCCGCTCCCCGGCACCAGCATTAAGGTCGTCGATCCAGAAAGCTTCGAGGAGCTACCCACCAACGAGCCAGGCATGATTGTGATTAGCGGGCCGCAGGTGATGCAGGGCTATCTCAACGACCCCCAGCGCACCGAACAGGTCCTCAAAAGCTTCGACGGCCAGCGCTGGTACGTTACCGGCGATAAAGGGTTTATCGATGAAGATGGATTTTTAACACTGATCGACCGCTACGCCCGTTTTGCCAAAATCGGCGGCGAAATGGTCAGCCTCAGCGCCGTCGAAGCCGCGGTCAGAGCGGTCGTCGACGACCCCAACATACCGCTGATGGCCGTCAGCCTGCCCGATGCAAACAAAGGCGAGCGCATCGTCCTACTGAGCGAAGCAGCGCTGGACGCCCAAACGCTCAAAACCGCCCTGCGCAGCCACGGTACGCCCGCGTTAATGATTCCCAGCGACTGGCTCACCGTGGAAGAGATACCTCGTCTAGGGTCAGGAAAAGCAGACTTTGCTGGCGCGAAACGGCTTGCCGAAGCGCAGCTGGCGGCTGAATCATCTTAGTAAAAAGGGCAGCGGCATGGCCGCTGCCCTTTCTGGCGAACTTACTCAGCACCGCCGTCCGGTGCGTCACTTGAGTCGTTTGACTCACCGGTTTGTCCCGTCGCACCTTTCTGTTGGCCGCTTGATTGTCTAGCATGCTCCCCACGCGCAATATCATGATGGCTAATCACCACCACGTCGCGGGGCCACCACTCGGGGTGTTCGTCGCGGATATAGGCCATCAGCTTCTCACGCACGTTCATCTCAGCGGTCCAGCCCGCTAGCGGGTCCGAGGTCATTAAGTAGCAGGTGACCGTTTGTGCGTAGGAAGTTTGGCCTGTGACGTAGCAGAGCAGCTTATGGTGCTCAATCACGCACTCTTCTTCCTTAGCGAATTCTAAAAACTTCTCACGCACCTGAGAGATATCCGCGCTGAGGTGCAGGGTTAGCTCCATGAAGCGGTACATTTTGGTGCTTTTCACCGAGAGGTTTTCAAACGGTTTGGACGTAAAGTACGTGACCGGCACGATCAACCGCCGCTCATCCCAAGAACGCAGCCGAATGAAGGTGTAGAAAATCCCTTCCACATAGCACCACTGCCCTTCGAAGATCACCAAATCGCCAATGCGGATGGGCTTGGCCAGTGAGAGTTGGAACGACGACAGAATATTGCCCAGCACCGTCTGCCCCGCGATACCGACCAGCACGGCCAACACACTGGCCGAGGCCAGAATGGACAGGCCCAACGATTCGAACAGCTGGATTTGCCCCAGCACATACACCGAAACCGCCACCACGGTGATTAAAATAATCACCCGGCGCAGGGCGTAGAGTGAGGTCAGCAGCCGGCGTTTGTCTTTGGGTTTGGTATCGTCGATTTCCCCCACCAAGCGGCGGGTCATGCGCAGCATGATGGTATCGACCAACCGCAGCGCAATAGTGCCTGCCCCCCAGGCCATGATCGCGATCAGTAGCACCCTAAACGTCGTGGTCGCTACCGCTGAAAACGACACCACGTAATCCAGCAGCATCTGGGTGAACAATGACACCACAATGAACGCGACGGGCACGCCAATTTGATCAGCAAAAATGGTCGAGAGCCCGGAGGGCAGAATGCGCGCGACCAAACTGACAAGGTAATACGTTGCCACTCCCACTAAGCCAATCGTGATCAGAAAAATAGGGATCGCCAGCCACTCCCAGATTTTCAGCACGCCAAACGACGCTTTGAAGCGTTCGGGAATATAGCTTTCCAGCATGGAGGGGCCATACTCCTCATACAGTGCGGGAATCGACGACACGCTTTCCGGCATAATCAACCATACGGGGTCTTCCTCGCCAACACGGTAGCGGCCTAAGCGCACATCATAGGCTTGGCCTTCTACCTGCAACGCAGCCAGTTCAATGTTGCGCCGTGGCTCGCCAGCCAAAGGGTTTTGGCCAGACGGATCCTCAATAGCAGCGTCTTGGCGGCCAGGCAAATTAGAAGCGTTCAGCCACTCGCCGCGCCTTAGCACTTCCGCCAGCTGTTTGGCCAGCTCGGCTCCCCGCGTTGACTGCTCGCTAGGATCAACGTCTGCTAGGTTCAACAAATGCGCCGCATCGGCGTAATTTTCCTCTTCGGTGAAGTTTAAAAAGCTGCGGATCGTTTCCCGTGGCGACATACGCTTCGCCTCTTCGGGAACTTCACCCAACCCTGTGTTGATCGCATCCATGGTGAACCAACGCGGGTTCTCGCTCTCATCGCCTTGCGTTTGCGCCATGCCAACGCTAGAGAACAGTAGCGTGACGACCAGCACACCCCAAACGGGCCACGAGCTGTAATTTTTCATACTTGCCTTATTCAGTAAAAGTGAGCCAATACCCGCCATCAACCAACGGCTTGTGCCGCCCGCCCATTTAAATCAGTGGGCTATCCGTGTCGATGGTTGGTCAAAGTACAGACCACGTTACCCTATCCGGCAAGCAAGAGTGGCACGGAAGCTTACCGAACAGGGTAGGCGCTATGGTGTTGCCACCTTTTCATATGCCATAAATATTGTACGCTTGCATAAGTTTTGACGAACTTAGTACTCCCTGAGACGTCTTAAAGAGGGTCACACTGCGTCTACCTAATAGATTTTTCACCCGGAGGCTTCCCATGTTGATAAACATTGCAAAACCAAGCGATCTTACTGAAGCGGATGTCACCCCGGAGTCTATCTACCTGTCACGCCGACGCTTTATGGGGGGAGTCGTCGGCCTGGGGGCAGGCCTTGCCCTCTCCAACCCCACGCACGCCAATGCCGATTACTCCGATGTTCCGCAAGGAGACTCACCCGCTTGGCTAAAAGAGAAAATTAGTGGGACAGAGTGGCGGGCCATTACGCCGGACGACCCCGATAAAGATAAGATCGCCCCTTATGATGACGCCAGTAACTACAACAACTTCTACGAGTTCGGCACCGGAAAGACGGACCCTGCCCGCCGCGCCGGGAGCCTACGGACAGAACCCTGGAGCGTCGTTATTGATGGTGAAGTCAACAATGGCGGGCGGTTTGCTCTCGAGGATATTGCGAAGCCATCGCAATTTGAGGAGCGTATCTATCGGCTGCGCTGCGTAGAGGCGTGGTCCATGGTGATCCCTTGGCTGGGCATTCCTCTGGCCGACATTATTCAGCGCGCCGAACCCACCAGCAAAGCCAAATACGTGCGCTTTGAAACGTTGGTAGATCCTGAGCAGATGCCGGGGCAGCGCTCGTCTTTCTCGCTGATTGATTGGCCCTATGTCGAAGGCCTAAGGCTCGACGAAGCAATGCACCCGCTAACGCTGCTGGCCATGGGCATGTATGGCCGCGAATTGCCGAACCAAAACGGAGCGCCTTTGCGTTTGGTGGTGCCATGGAAGTATGGCTTTAAGAGCATTAAGTCGATTGTGCGTATTACACTGGTGGAAGAGCAGCCGGTGAACTCCTGGCAACTCATCGCGCCCAATGAGTACGGCTTCTATGCCAACGTTAATCCCGAGGTTGACCATCCGCGCTGGAGCCAAGCCACGGAAAGGCGCCTGCCCAACAGCCTGTTTAGCCCTAACACCATCGATACGCTTATGTTTAACGGCTACGCCGATGAGGTTGCCGAGCTGTACGCGGGGTTGGATTTAAAGGCGAACTACTAATGGCATCACCACGGATTTGGCTGGCTTGGCGGTTGGGCGTTTTTTTTGCGGCGCTGGCGCCACTGCTGTTTTGGGGCTGGCAGGTCGCCAACCATGCAGCAGGCCCCGAACCCGGCCGTTACTTGCTGTTGAACCTAGGCATCGGCGCGCTCTGGCTGCTCCTGCTCACCTTGAGCTTAACCCCGCTCACCAAGCTCACCCGTTGGAAAGGATTTACGCTAATCCGCCGACAGTTGGGGCTATGGACGCTTGCCTATGCCACGTTGCACTTGCTTAGCTACGCTCTCTTTATTTTAGGACTTAACTGGGCACTGCTGGGCAGCGAGCTGGTGAAACGCCCCTATATTGTTGTAGGCATGATAGCGCTCATTGGCCTTATCGTGCTGGGCGCCACCTCCAACCGGTGGTCGATGAGACGCCTGGGTAAGCGCTGGAAGCCGCTGCACAAGTTTGCCTATGTCATATTAGGCTTAGTGCTGCTCCACTTCTTCTGGGTAGTGCGTGCGGATCTTAGCGAGTGGGCGGCCTATGCCGCTGTATCGGCGCTTATTATGGCGACCCGCCTACCGCCGGTCGCCCACCGGCTGCCCAAGCTGCGCTACCGGCTAAGCCGGTAGCGCAGCTTGGGCACATCGGGCGTGTCGCGAAAATTCCGGTACGCCGAGTACCGAGAAGGCTGCGTACCGAAAAGACCGAATACCGGGTGGGCTGAAACCGCTAAATAAAGCGGCTACCCGGTCTCGAAGGGGCGGCGTCGAGAATTAGCCGAACACGCGGCGCAGGTGGGCGCGGTAAGCGGCTTTGTCGCGCTCTACGTCCGGCGCCTTGATCACATCGTTGGCGATAAAGGTCGGCTGAGCCGCAAGGCCAATAAACTCCTGAGATTTGTGGAACGGGAAGTAAACGCCATCCACCCCACGGCCTTCAAAGAAGTTATCCGGCTCGTCGAACGCTTCAATCGGCGCGTTCCAGGTCAGCGACAGCATGTAATGGCGGCCTTGCAGTAAGCCACCGCTGCCATACTGCTTGCTCGGGTCTTGGCGAGAGCGGCCATCGCTGGCGTACAGAGAGCCATGGCCTTCAGTGAATACTTCATCAATGTAGCGCTTTACTGTCCAGGGGGTGCCCATCCACCAGCCGGGCATTTGATACACAATGCTGTCCGCCCAGAGGAAGTTTTGCACTTCGGTGGCAACCTCATAGCCCTGCTCGATGACCGTTTCGCGCACTTCATGGCCTAGCTCTTTCAGCGTATCCACCGCCACGGCATGCAGGGTATTGTTGAGTTCACCACCAGAGTGGGCAAACGCTTTACCACCATTGATTAACAGTATCTTCATTGCTTCAACCTCACCGAGTATCGTGACCACCCCGCTTAAAAGAAGTAAGCAGGGCATTAATTGGCAAGCATTGTGTAGTGCAGAGCAACAAAGAAAAACCAAACATCTAGCAAGAGACTTTTGCGCTAAAATCAACAATCAACCTTTTATCGAGGCACCCCAAACCAACAATGAAAAGCACTCTGGAAGAGCAGCAAGCGTTTATCACCGTGGTGGATTGCGGCTCGATTACCGCCGCTGCCGAACGGTTGGGCATTACCGTGTCAGGCGTCAGCCGCGCGCTAAACCGCCTGGAGCAGAAGCTCGGCACGACGCTGCTGCGCCGCACGACCCGCCGTTTGGAACTGACCGAAGAAGGGGAAACCTTTCTCGCCCACTGCCGACGCATCCTAGCCGCCGTGGAAGAGGCCGAAGAGGCCCTGCTCGACCGCCACGACCAGCCCAAAGGCCGGCTGCGGGTCAACGCCGCGCCAAGCTTTATGCAGTATGTGATTGTCCCGGTGATTGGTGAATTTCGCGCCCGCTACCCTGGCATTACCCTAGAGCTGGATACCCATGACCGCTTTGTGGATTTGCTGGAGCAGCGGGTCGATCTAGCCATTCGCATTGGCGCATTGGAGGACTCTTCCCTTCACGCCCGCCCCCTTGGCCATAGCGCCCTGCGGGTGCTGGCCAGCCCCGCCTATTTAGCCCGCCACGGCACGCCGCAGCAGGTAGAGGAGCTTTGCCGCCATAGCCTGCTCGGTTTTAGCCAGCTCGACCACTTGAACCACTGGCCGCTGACCTGCGCCGATGGTAAGCGCTTACATATCACGCCCACCCTCGCTGCCTCCAGCGGCAGCACGCTACTGGAGCTCGCACTCAAAGGTGAAGGGATCGTGTGTTTGGCTGACTTCATGACCCGCGCGCCCCGGCAAAACCGCACCTTGATAGAGGTACTGCCCAACCACACCGAGCTCGTCACGCAGCCGATCAACGCGGTTTACTACCGGCAAGCCACCCTGTCTCAGCGTACACGGCTGTTCATGGATTTTTTAGCCGAGCGGCTCCCCGCGCAGTATGCCCACGGCCCGTGAGAACGCTAAGCGCCGCTTGCTTCGCTTTGGGTAAAACTCGGCCCCTGACCTACACTGGGTAGGCAACATAGGAGGTCGTTGCTTGGCGGAACGCTCAGCGACTACACCTACTCCAACAGCTACCAAATACAGTGGGCGACCTTCGCCTCCTGGCTCAACGTAGGCGGGCTAGTGTTTGTTCTTCATCCCACGCTTGGAAAGGCGAACCGCAAGTTTTCGCTTTTCTTCCTTCTTCCTGAGCGGTGGGATGGAGTGTGCGAGCATCTTCTCTGTTCATGCCGGCATTATCGCATAGCTATTTAGATGCCGGGTTAATAAAACCCCATCACGCGGCGGCGCACCGGCCTAATAGCCACCAGCGCCAGCACCACCAACGCTAACCACTCCAACCAGTGGGGCAGCAGCTCTTGCACTTGACTGGCCTGCTCCACAGGGTTCCAACCGGCCAAGGCAACGGCCGCATCGAACAGCCAGCCGACTAGCACGGTCACGGTGAGCACGTAGACAAGGTAGACCGTCAACGCGGTATTACCCAACTCGCGGCGCAAAATGGCCAGCGTTGCTAGGCTGGTAATCGGCCCCGCCAGCAAAAACACTAGCGCCATCCCAGGCGAGATACCCGCTAACAGTAGCCCGGCCGCTACTGGCGTAGCTGCCGCCGCACAGATATAAAGCGGAATACCCACCACTGCCATCAGTATCAGAGCCAAAATACCGCCCGAAAACTGTGCTAGCGTATCCGGCGGTACCAGAGTGACCAGCACACCGGCAAGCAGCAGCCCGGCAAACATCCACGCGCTGATATCATCCAACAGATCGCTAAACGCATAGCGCAGCCCCGTACGGAGGCCGCTAGGTTCGCCGGTGTCGGCGTGGTGATCGTGGCAGCCATGCGACGAGCAGCAGCCAGCAGTGGCTGCAGGCGCAACGGCCTCTGCTTCGCGGGTAAAGCCGACCAGCAGGCCCGTCACAATGGCCGTTACCAACGCGCCGCCAACACGTAACACCGCCATCAGCGGCCCAAGCAGCACGCTGGTGAGCAGAATCGAGTCCACGCCCACGCCAGGGGTGCTGATTAAAAACGACGTGGTAGGCCCGCGCCCCGCACCGCCCCGATGCAGCGCAATCGCGGTGGGAATCGCCCCGCAGGAGCACAGCGGCAGCGGCATCCCAATCACTGCCGCCCGTACAATACTGCCCAGGCCGCGCCCGCCCATCCAGCGCTGCAGTAGGCGCTCTGGCAACCACGCCTTAATCAGCCCGGCAATCACCAGCCCCAGCAGCAGCCACGGGGCTGCCGTCAGCGCAATTTGCAGCAGCTCGGTTATCAGCGTCATCTCATCACCTACTTGTTCACGGTGGGAATGAGGACTAGCCTAAACCCTGTCATCGTTACAGGGTCAAGCCATGACACACGTCTACCGCATTGGCGAAGTGGCCGCCCGCACCGGCTGTTCACCGGAGAGCATTCGCCACTACGAGAAACTCGGCCTGCTGCCGCCCCCACAACGCGGTGAACAGGGCTACCGACACTACGACCAAGCGGCGCTTGAGCGCATCAGCTTCATTCGCCATGGCCGCAACCTGGGGCTAGACCTGCACAGCATTCAGGAGCTGTTAGCGCTCTCAGACCACCCCGACACCGACTGCAGCGCCGCCGATGACATTGCTAGCCGCCATCTCGCGCACCTGGAGGCGCGCATTGCCAAGCTTCAGGCGCTAGCCGACGAGCTGCGCCAAGTGGTTCATCAGTGCCGGAGCGGCAAAGCCGCCGACTGCCAAATCATCCAAACGCTGTATGAGCACCAGCCCAGCTGCAGTGACACCCGCTGTGGCGACCGCCAATCTTTGCTCAAATGACGCGCGGCCACCCCCCCAAAGGAACTGCCCATGATCGAAACGAAGGAAGAACTCGAGGCCATCAAAAAGACATGCCAAGCGATGGTCACCAAAAGTGCCGGACTCTCAGCGGGCACCGCCATCATCCCCGTACCGGGGCTGGATATCGGCTCGGACGTGGCGATTCTGATGCGCATCATCCCCAAAATTAATAGCCAGTTTGGCCTGACACCGGAGCAAATCGATGGCCTGGATACCGAGAGCAAGCTGTTCGTCATGACCGCTATCTCCAACACCGGCAGCAAGATGGCGGGCAAATACATCACCCAGAACCTCATCGTCTCGCTACTCAGCAAAATGGGCGTTCGGGTGGCGGCAAAAGGCGCATCCAAGTTCGTACCGCTGATCGGCAGTGCCGTGGCAGGCGGCATCAGCTTTACCGCCATGAAATACATGGGTAACAGCCACATCGACGACTGCTACCGCATCGCACTCGCTGCCCTAGAACACCGCCAGCTCGAACGCGCGGTAGAGGACGACGCCGTTATCGAAGCGGACGCGTACACCCCCCACCAACGGCCCCACTCGCCCTGATTCATAAGGCAGCGCCCGTCGGCAATGGTATGCTGGAGCGTCTTGTCATCTTATCTAGGAGAAAGGAATGCCCGCTTATATCGTTCTGACCCGTGAACACACCCACGACAGCGAAGAGATGCAGCGCTACAGCGAAAAAGCCAAAGCCGCCCGCGAAGGCCACGACCCGCAACCGCTGGCGTTTTACGGCGATTTTGAAGTGCTGGAAGGCAGCGCGATGGAAGGCGCTGTGATTCTGCGCTTCCCCGACATGGCCGCCGCCCGCGCTTGGTACCAAAGCCCCGCCTACCAAGAAGCCCGCAAGCACCGCTTCCTGGGTGCCGATTACCGCGTCTTTTTGGTAGAAGGCATCGAAGAGGTGTGATGGCGCAACAAGTCACCCTCGATGGGGATGAACTCGCTCGCGGCATTGATGAGCGAGGCAGCGGTGAGCTGGGGCACACCGTAGACCTCGACACGTTTACCGTGCACCTCGCGAATTTTCTGGGCTAACAGATCGAAGTCGCCATCGCCGGAGACCAGCACTACTACATCGGCTTTCTCGGCGTATTCGATGGCATCGAGGGTGATGCCCACGTCCCAGTCGCCTTTGGCGGAGCCATCCGCACGCTGGATGAAGGGCTTGAGCCGGACCTCGAAACCAATCGAGCGGAGGATATTCTGGAACTCACGCTGCTTGGCGTCGCCCTTATCGATGGCATAGCAGCGGGCGGCCACCACCTCCCGGTTGACCGTTGCCTTGGCCCAGAAACGGCGATAATCGAAGTGTTTGCCGTAGGCCTCGCGCACGGTGTAATAGACGTTCTGGGTATCCACGAAGATAGCAACGCGTGTCATGGCAAAAGCCTCAGCAGGTAGTGAAACGCCAGCCTCTTGGGCTGGCGTTAGTAAGCGGGTATGGTACCGCGCCGCTATTTAGAATGCGCCCGCTTAGCAGGAACGAAGCGCAACACCCCCATCACCACCGAGCCCACCAAGAAGCCAATCACCGCCGAGCACAGCGTATTGAAGCTCCAGCCCAGCGTGCTACCAAAGGCACCGGTGGACTCATGAATGGCATGCTCGATGTGATGCACCCACTCGTAGGGCGCGTTGAACCAGCCCGTTCCCTCTGCCCCCAGATTCACCATCAAGATATGCCCGCCCACCCACAGCATGGCGATGGTGCCCACTACTGAGATGGTCGCGAGCACTTTGGGCATGGCCGTGACCAAGCCACGGCCCAGGGCTTGTACGCCTGAATGATCCCGCTGGGCAAGCTGTAGGCCAACATCGTCCATCCTGACCAACATGGCCACCACGCCATACACCAGTATCGTGATCACAAACGCGACCACCACCAAGCTTGCCAGCTGTGACCAAAACCCTTGGTGAGACACCGTGGCCAGCGCGATCACCATGATTTCCGCAGAGAGAATCAGGTCGGTGCGAATAGCACCACTGACGATTTTCTTCTCGGCTTCCGGCCCCTCCTCAACCGCAGGCTTGTCATCGTCATGCTGGCCAGAGAGCTTATGCCACACCTTCTCCGCGCCCTCAAAGGCCAGGTAAGTGCCGCCTATCATCAGGATGATCGGCAATAGCCCAGGCAGAAAATGGTTCAGCAGCAGCGCCACTGGTAGGATAAACAACAGCTTGTTGCGGATGGAGCCCAGCGCGATCTGCTTCACAATCGCCAATTCACGCTCTGCCACTACCCCGTGCAAATATTGCGGCGTCACCGCCGCATCATCCACCACCACCCCTGCCGCTTTCACCGTCGCACGACCAGCCGCGGCGCTTACATCGTCCAGTGATGCAGCGGATAGCTTCGCCAGCGCGGCAATGTCGTCCAGTAATCCAATCAAGCCGCCAATAGCCATGGGTATTTCCTCCGTGAATCAGCATTGCAGATAGTAAAGCACACGGTGGCTGGGGCGGGCGGACTCTTTTATGCCAAGGGCAGTGTCGATTCTCTCCCTTCATGACCTACCCTCACTGCGTCACTTCAAAGAGCGGCCTTCGAGGGAGCGCGCTATGGAGTGAGGGGTATTACCTTGAGGAAGCATTTTCAGGCAGCGTGATTTGCCCCGTTAGATAAGGCGCAACGCGGCCTTTAATCATCACGCGCTCACCTTCTACCACGCAGCTCAGCGCGCCTTGACGTGCGCCACCCTGGCGGACAGTAAGCGCTTGCTTACCCAAACGCGCTGCCCAGTAAGGTGCGAGCGACGTATGTGCCGAGCCGGTCACCGGGTCTTCTTCCACGCCGACCTTGGGGCCAAACCAGCGAGAGACAACATCCACATCATCGCCTCTCGCAGTAACAGCCACACCTCGCCCTGGCAGCTGTTTAAGCCGCTGCATATCCGGCACGAGGCGTTCAATCACACTCGCCTCTTCAGCTACCGCCACAATGTCATCCGAGATCAGCAGCTCTTCGATTTCGATACCGCCCAGGGCAGCGGCGACTTCCGCGTGCATGTCTAGCGGTGCGAGCGTTTTCGCGGGGAAGTCCATCACCAGCGCATCGCCCTCGCGGCGAACGGTTAGTACACCGCTTCTGGTTTCAAAGGCCACCGCCTCGGCCACCACGCCCAAGGCATGAAACACCACCCACGCCGCCGCTAAGGTGGCATGGCCGCACAGATCCACCTCCACCGAAGGCGTAAACCAGCGCAGGTGATAGCCCGCTTCCGTGGGTACGAAAAACGCGGTTTCGGAAAGGTTATTCTCCGCTGCAATGGCCTGCAGCAGCGCATCATCCAACCACGCCTCCAGCGGGCACACGGCGGCTGGGTTGCCCTCAAAGGGTTTTGAGG
>Ga0208813_1000362_pt1 | contig 37192 bp, 33 predicted proteins | sample MalvireepMed_904_FD_184250 | JGI IMG/M metagenome (GOLD analysis project Ga0208813, IMG submission 184250) | Marine viral communities from the Global Malaspina Expedition - Malaspina viral metaG DeepMed_904 (SPAdes) (version 2) | ecosystem: Environmental > Aquatic > Marine > Oceanic | place... | reverse complement strand
CATCTAATGCAACCGCACCGCAAGTACAAACGTTAAGTGCGGACCCGTTAGCCTCTGCACAAGGCACGGCTGAATTAACCATAGAACAGATCATGGCCGATCCGGACTGGATGGGGCGTTTTCCGGAAAATGCTTTCTGGAGCATGGACGGTGAGCACATTCTGTTTTATCAGAAGCGCGAAGGTAGTGAAATCCGTGACCTGATGATTATCAACAATGCTGAAGGCGAAGCGAGTAAAGTGGCGCTGTCGGACTATCATCTGTACGTGGCGGATGAAAAAGAGCAATCCGTTGCCGGTAATTGGCTGGCCTACACCTACGAAGGCAATGTGTTTGCCCGTTTTGGCGATGGCAGTGTTAAGCAACTGACACGTGACGAAACCCGCCAACATAACCTGCAGGCTATGACCGACGGCAGTTTAAGTTACCAGCAGGGCAATGATTTTTATGTGGTTGATGTTAACTCCGGCCTGACACGTCAGGTTGCTTCTATTAAGTTCGCCGATGCACCCAAAGCGAATGAAGCGCCAAAAGATTACTTAGCGAAAGAAGAACAACAGCTTATTCAGTACGTGCAGAAAGAGCGTAAAGCGGCTGAAGAACGTTTTGAACGTCAACAACAGTTACAGTCTCAAAACGCCAGCCTGGCTCCTAAGCCTTTTTATCTGGATAAGTCGAAGCAGTTAGTTCAGGCACGTTTGTCACCGCGCGGCGATAAAATTGTTGCGGCGATTAGCGAGCCGAACAAATGGCGTGAAGACGGCGACATCATGCCAAACTATATTAACGAAGATGGTCGCGTTTCCAGTGAACAGGTACGCCGCCGTGTCGCTGATGCGCTGCCCGATGAAGATCAGTTAGTGATCCTGGATTTAGAAAACCACACTGATACGGCTCTGACTTACAATACGTTGCCGGGCTGGAATGAGGATGTACTGGCTGACGTTAAGCGTGAGAACCATCAAGCGCGTGGCGAAACCTATGAATCAGAACAAAAACCACGTCCAATTCATTTAATGGCCGATTGGGGCTGGGAAAATGGTGCGATTCAGTGGAATGACAACGGCACTGAGTTGGCGGTTATGCTGGAAGCCTGGGACAACAAAGATCGCTGGATTGCGACTGTTGATTTCGGCGGCAAAAAATTAGTGCCACAGGATCGCCTGCACGATGATGCCTGGATTAACTATACTCACAACGAGTTTGGTTGGTTAAACGACGAAAGCCTGTGGTTCATGTCTGAAGCCGATGGTTATTCGCATTTGTATGTGAAGCCGCTGAACGGTGACACTCAGCAGCTCACCGAAGGCAACTATGTCGTCGAAACGGCGGAGTTAAGCAACGACGCTGAGTACCTTTACTTTCAGGCCAATATTGAGCACCCGGGTATTTACGAAGTTTACCGTGTAAAAACTGACGGTAGCTCAGAGCCGGAAGCGATGACGGATTTAGACGGCATGACGGCGTTTGAGTTAAGCCCGCAAGCAGACCAGCTGATTCTGACCCACTCAACGCCATTAATGCCGCCTGAGCTTTATCATAAAGAGGCTAACGTCAGCGATGTGCCTGAACGGATGACGCATACGGTGTCAGAGAAGTTCCTTAGCATCGACTGGACAGCGCCGGATGTTGTCGGCGTTGAGTCGAGCCATGTTGATGAGCCTGTTTACACGCGTATCTACACGCCGGAAGGTTTTGATGCCGAGCGTGCAGAAGAATACCCGGCAGTGGTGTTTATCCATGGTGCTGGCTACTTGCAAAATGCGCACATGGGCTGGTCTGGTTACTTCCGTGAGTTTATGTTCCATAGCCTGCTGAACAAGCACGGCTACGTGGTCGCGGATCTTGATTATCGGGGCTCTAAAGGCTACGGACGCGACTGGCGCACGGCCATTTATCGCCAAATGGGCACGCCGGAAGTAGAAGATTTAGTCGATGTGGCGAGCTATCTGGAAACCAACCTGAACGTTGATGGTGACCGCCTTGGCACGTACGGTGGCTCCTATGGTGGCTTCTTAACCTTTATGGCGCTGTTTAAAGAACCGGGATTATTTGAAGCCGGCTCTGCATTGCGTCCGGTCACTGACTGGGCACATTACAATGTCGGTTATACGTCCAACATTCTGAACCTGCCTCAGGACGATACCATTGCGTACCGTCAAAGCTCGCCTATCTACTTTGCTGAGGGCTTAGAAGATGCGTTGCTGATCAATTCACCGATGATTGATGACAATGTATTTTTCCAGGACAGCGTACGGTTGGTACAGCGTTTAATCGAGCTGAAGAAAGAAGACTGGGAAACAGCTATTTACCCGGTTGAACCGCACGGTTTCCGCCAGCCGGAAAGCTGGCTGAACGAATACCGTCGGATTTTCAAACTGTTCGAGGAAAACCTAAAGTAAGCACCTAAGCTTAGTCTTTATGGGGAACGGCGTCGCTTAACCGACGCCGTTCTAATTTTAACAACACGGCAGCACTTATTAGTCCGGCAGCGTGAATTAGTGCCACATCGTCACCAACAAAGTGAGCCGGTCGCCAGCCGAGTAATTCAGCAATAACTTTTATCACCAGTAATACACTGACGCCCCATAACCAGCGGTGCTGTTTGGCGTCTCGGACCAGGCAATAAAGCAATAGCCCGTGAATAACCCCCGATAAACCAACAAATTGCACTTCGAACGGCAGTAGCAGCAGGCTAATGGTTACCCCGCTTAACAGCGTCGCATTAATCAGCCACCGACTGGATAACAAATCTCTCCAAATGACCACGATAACCGCTAGTGCCAAATAATTGAACAGGGCATGCGACCAGTCCAAATGCAGCAAATGAGCCGCTATTAGCGGCCAGCCCTGACTAATGGCAGTGTCGCTATTATAGGTGAGGGCCTGGTGCCACTGTGGATTTAGCTGCAGTACCGCCATAACGATAAGCAGTAGAATTAATCCAAAAACACCGTGTTCGAGCTTTTGCATGATTGATCTCATTGCACCTGTGGTCATGGGTTCGTATGATAGAGGCAAAATGCTGTAACAGAAAAGGGATTGTATGAAAATTAATGTCAGGTACACGATAGTCGCATCAGTGTTGTCATCATTTTTGCTGGCTTGTAGTCCACAGTCGCAAGAGTCGTCGCAAACCAGCACAGCTCAGACAAAGGCGCCGGAGAAAACCTCTGTTGAAGTCCGTGAACCTGAAGCAGCAACGGGATTTGCTGATAAAAAAGCCGTTCATAGCGAAAACTTTATGGTGGCTGCGGCGAACCCGCATGCAGTTAATGCCGGTTACGACGTATTGAAAGATGGTGGGAGCGCGGTTGATGCGGCGATTGCCGTGCAAACTATGCTGGGATTAACCGAACCACAGTCGTCAGGCATTGGTGGTGGCGCGTTTATTTTGTATTGGGACAATAGCGAGAAAAAGCTTTATACGGTTGATGCCCGCGAAACGGCGCCGATGAATGCCACTGATGAGTTATTTTTAGATGAACAAGGCAATGCGCCGCGTTGGATTGATGCTGTGGTTGGCGGCCGCTCAGTCGGTACTCCCGGTGTGTTGCGCGGCCTGGAACTGGCGCATCAACGTTGGGGTAAAAAGTCATGGGCCAGTTTATTTGACGATGCGATCAGTTTAGCCGAGCAGGGCTTTGAAGTATCGCCACGGCTGGCTAAGCTAGTTGAGATGGAAATAAACCCGGGCGTCAAGAAAATGCCCGCTGCCAGCGCTTATTTTTTCCCTGATGGTGAACCGCTGCAAGCAGGTGAACTGTTGAAAAACCCTGACTATGCAAACAGCTTGTCATTAATAGCCGAGCAGGGCGCTGATGCGTTTTACACAGGTCCCCTGGCGGAAAAAATTGTTGATGCGGTACAAAATAGTCCCATTGCACCGGGTAAGTTAAGTTTAAAAGATCTGGCCAATTATGAGGCAAAAATTCGTCAGCCGGTGTGCGATAACTACCGTCAGTTTCAGGTGTGCGGTATGGGGCCACCAAGCTCAGGTGGTTTGACGACATTGCAGACACTGGGTGTTTTAGCCAACTTTGAGTTAGCAGAAATGCCGATTAACGGTTTGGAACCTACACACTTGTTTACTCAGGCGTCACGTATGGCATTCGCTGACCGTAACCAATGGATTGCCGACCCGGACTTTGTTGATGTACCCGTTGCTGCCATGCTGGATGACGATTACCTGGCGTCGCGCGCGCAACAAATTAGCGACGACGATATGGGCAAAGCTAGCCCCGGCTTATACCTGCAGCCAGAGTACCGTCAGGATATTGCTTATGAACGTCCTAATACCAGCCATATGAGTATCGTTGATGCCGAAGGTAATGTAGTATCGATGACGACCAGTATTGAGATGGGCTTTGGCTCGACCGTCATGGCAGGCGGATTCTTGTTAAACAATCAGTTGACTGACTTTTCGTTAGTGCCAATGGCTGGTGATACGCCGATTGCTAACCGGGTTGAGCCGGGCAAACGTCCGCGCAGTTCGATGTCGCCGACAATAATACTGGATGAACAAGGCAAGCAAGTTGTGCATGCTGTTGGGTCACCTGGCGGTAGCCGCATCATTAATTATGTGACGCAAACCATTGTCGGGTTGATTGACTGGCAGCTGGATATGCAGCAAGCGATGAATATTGGTCACGTAACAAACCGTAACGACTATACATCGCTGGAGAAAGGCATGGCGATCGAAAAGCACGCCGAAGCACTTAAAAAACGAGGTCATGACGTGCGTGTTATGGATTTAAATAGCGGTTTACATGGCATAACGATTAACCCGGATGGAACATTAACCGGCGGTGCAGACCCGCGTCGGGAAGGCATTGTAAATGGGGAATAGCATGCACATAAAAGCCGGTATGTTTTTGTGCTTATTAAGCATTATTTTGCTTGGCGGGTGCAAAGAAGTAGACCGCGACTTTTTTAGTGACGGTGACGCCGATACTGAAGAGACACAAGCCGTTAAAGGGTTTTATCAATCAATCTATCGTGATGATGATCTGAATAAGGCAAAGTATTTCGCGTCGGAGAGAATGGATGGCTTGATTGATCATTATGCGACCTTAAATGGCGTGGAACGCTATGTCCTGGGTCGCTATTATGAGCAAGTTAAACTTACTATCGAGGCGGAATCCATAGTTCCTTATCTCAATAAAAAAGAGGAGCGAAGGGTTACGGTTATATTTGATGGTCAATACAATGGCGAGAACGTCAAGGATAGCCGTGACGTTGTGCTGGTTAAAGAGAAAGGCCAATGGCGCGTTGATCAAATTCTTGACCCGCGCTATCGACCCTAATAGGTTAACGCGTCTATTAAGCGTTTTTTAATGTATCAGTGTAAGGTGGCCAGCCCATTGCTTTGCCTGCCAATAAATGCAGATGAATATGGTAAACGGTTTGGCCACCGTGTTCGTTACAATTCATAACACAGCGATAACCATCTTTGGCGAAACCGTGTTGCACAGCAAGCTTGCCGGCAACCACATACAGGTGGCCAACGATAGCAGCATCCTCGTCCTCGATATCATTAACGGTAGCAATAGGCTTTTTAGGAATAATCAGTAGGTGCACAGGCGCCTGTGGATTAATATCTTTAAACGCCAGAGCGACATCATCTTCGTAGACGATGTCAGCGGGAATTTCGCGATTGATGATCTTGCTAAATATCGTTTCTTCGGCCATAACGCATTCCTTGATTTAATGACATAGGCTGTAACTTACTGAATTCCATGGTACTGATACAGCGCACATCGGGCAATCGTTCTGCGTTATTTAGTTGATTTTATCTGCTAACACATAGTGGCCATGGCTGCGGCCGGAAAAAACAATATCAACCATCGGATGCTGAATGGCCTGTTCGGTAAAGTCAGGCTCCAGGCTGGATTCACAGACATAGGTTTGGATGGACGAGTTATTTACCAGTACGTGATACCAGGGTTGTTGTTTTGAAGGCCGCGTGGTCGCCATACGCTCATACCAATCATTCGATAGACTGAACTCTGGGTCGGCATCAATAATGACCCCACGGTAACCATAAAGTGAATGTGTAATCAGCTGACCGATAGCAAATTTAGCGCGAACCATAGCATGTGCACCCTGTTGTGAGACCGACATCATATTTTCCCTAATTTGATTGCTGTTTTCTTATCGGCACGAGCGTGCTAAAACTGAACTATAAAAATGTAAAGTTTGAGGAAATAGTCATGCTAAATAACGATGAAAACCGGGATTTTATGCGTATGTCGGTGAATGCTGAGGCAAAAGTTATTGTTGGCTATGATGAAGGGGGCGATCACGAGCAGGTATTGGATGCAATATGCCTGGACTTGAGTGCAACAGGAGCATCGTTGCATTTGCAGAGCCCTGTCGAGCAAGGCGAGTCAGTTGTTATTTATATAAAAGCCGGAAAGGTTCCGGCATTTAAAGCCAAAGCCGAAGTCGTACGTAGCCAACGTCTGGAAGAGGGCGACTATCAGCTCGGCTGTAAGATAACCGAGCTGTTATAGCCCAAGACTGTTACATCACTCGCATGCCGGGCTTGGCACCATCATGCGGATTAAGAATGTAAATTTCGTCCTTCCCGGGGCCTGCTGCCAGCACCATACCTTCGGACATACCAAAACGCATTTTGCGTGGCGCTAGGTTGGCGACCATTACCGTCAACTGCCCAATCAATTTTTCCGGCGCATAAGCGGACTTTATTCCGGCAAATACTTGACGCTGCTCACCGCCTAAATCCAGTGTCAGCTTTAACAACTTGTCTGCGCCTTCGACGTGTTCAGCATTCGCAATCAGCGCGACGCGCAGATCAACCTTGGCGAATTCGTCAAAACTGATTTGCTCTGCCAGTGGCTCTTTCTTTAATTCATCATTAGCAACGGCAGGTGCTGCTGATGCTTGAGCCTGCTGTTGTTCTTTAGACGCCTCTAACATAGCGTTAATATCATCCATTTCGACGCGTTGCATTAACGCTTTAAATTTATTAATCGGGTGATTAGTCAAAGCGCTACGATGACTGTCCCAACTAAAGCGATCATTTAAAAAGTTCTGCACTGATTTAGATAATTCCGGTACCACCGGCGTCAAATAGATCATTAGCAGACGGAATAGGTTAATGCCCAGCGAGCAAATGTCATGAACTTCGTTCTCATGATCCGGCTGTTTGATTAACTGCCATGGCTCTTTGTCGGCAATATACTGGTTGGCGCGATCGGCCAGTGCCATGATGTCGCGCATCGCTTTAGCAAATTCGCGCTGCTCGTAATACTCAGCAATTTGCGTACCTGCTTGCTGAAAGTCTTCCAACAAGGTCGCATCGGCGATGTCGCTGGATAGACGGCCATCGAATTTTTTGCTGATAAAACCGGCACAGCGGCTGGCAATATTAATAACTTTACCGACCAGATCTGAGTTAACTCGTTGTGCAAAGTCAGTTAGGTTTAAATCCAAATCGTCAATTCGGCTGGTTAGCTTGGCAGCAAAATAATAACGCAGATACTCCGGGTTTAAGTGGTCAAGGTAGGTACGCGCTTTTATAAAGGTGCCCTTCGACTTCGACATTTTGGTACCGTTGACGGTGATGAAACCGTGCGCCCAGACGTTGGTTGGCTGGCGGAAGTCTGCGCCCTTTAACATCGCTGGCCAGAACAAGCTGTGGAAGTATATGATGTCCTTGCCAATGAAGTGATAAACTTCGGCTTGACTGTCCGCTTGCCAGTAGTCGTCCCAAACCGCTTTGCCGGTCGTATCGCAGTAGTTTTTAAAGCTGCTCATATAGCCGATAGGGGCGTCCAGCCAAACGTAAAAGTATTTATTTTCGGTGCCCGGAATTTTAAAGCCGAAATAGGGCGCGTCGCGCGAAATATCCCAACGTTGCAGTCCTTGCTCGAACCATTCGTTTAACTTGTTTGCCATTTCGCTTTGCAGCGAGCCGGAACGAGTCCAGCTTTTAAGCATGTCGCCAAACGCCGGCAAATCGAAAAAGTAATGCTCGGATTGACGCATTTCCGGAGTTGCTCCCGAAACCACAGAACGAGGATTCTTTAAATCCGTAGGCGCATAAGTGGCACCACAGACGTCGCAGTTATCACCATACTGATCATCAGCACCACAATCCGGACATTCGCCTTTTACAAAACGATCCGGCAAAAACATTTCTTTTTGCGGATCGTAAAGCTGCTCAATGACCTCGGTTTTTATGTGCCCGGCTTTGTCTAAGCGTGTGTATATGGTTTCGGCTAACTCGCGGTTTTCCTCACTATGGGTGCTGTAATAATGGTCAAAACCAATATTAAAGCCGGCAAAGTCGTCTTCATGTGACTTTTGCATGTCGCCGATCATTTGCTCAGGGGTAATACCTAATTGCTGCGCTTTAAGCATGATGGGCGTGCCGTGTGCATCATCGGCACACATATAATGACACTCGTTACCGCGCAGCTTTTGAAAGCGCACCCAAATATCCGCCTGGATGTAGCCCAATAAATGGCCAATATGGATAGGCCCGTTGGCATAGGGCAAAGCATTGGTCACTAAAATTTTACGTTCGCTATGGCTCATGCGAGAATCTGCTTCCATTACGGTTAATTAATTTACGTAGTAAAATATTATCATAGGACGCGCATGATACACAGAGCCAAGAGGTGGCTGATGGCACAGTTTTCTGAAAATTCTATCGACTTACCCGCTGGTATATCCAATCAATGGGTGAGCGTGGATAATGACAGCAGGCAAGCGACTTTGACACTGCCATTTGCCGCCGATATCGAGGCGGTTAAAGCACAACTCAATCAGCATGCCGGTAGCAACGATTATGAGTGGGAGGTTAAGGTAAATATTAAAAAAATGCCTAACTCGCAGCCTGAACTGCCACTGACAACGGGTAACGTGATCGTGGTTTCGTCAGGTAAAGGCGGGGTCGGTAAATCATCTGTTAGTGTTGCGCTGGCGTTAGGTTTGCAGCAGCTTGGCGCCCGCGTTGGACTGCTGGATGCCGATATTTACGGACCGTCGATACCGACCATGCTCGGGCGTGATGAGCATGAGCTAGTTATCAACGAGCGCAATAAAATGGTGCCAATGGAACGCTTTGGTGTGCAGGTAAATTCGCTGGGCTATTTGGTTAAGGATGATGACGCCACCATCTGGCGGGGGCCCATGGCCAGTAGCGCACTGCAGCAGCTTTATCGTGATACGCAGTGGCAACCACTGGACTATTTAATCGTGGATATGCCGCCGGGCACCGGGGATATCCAGTTGACGATGGCACAAAAGCTACCGGTAACGGCAGCTGTGGTTGTTACAACGCCGCAAACGGTAGCCTTGCGAGATGCTGAAAAGGGCATAGCGATGTTTGATAAGCTGAATATTCCATTATTGGGTGTGCTGGAGAATATGAGCTTTTATGAATGCCGCCAGTGCGGTCATCAGGAGGCAATATTTGGTAGCGGGGGTGGTGCTAATATTGCTGCTTCGCACGGCGTGGAATTGTTAGCCCAGTGGCCTTTAACAACCGCGTTTCGTGATAGTCTGGATCACGAGCGGCCGTTGCTTATTGAGCAACCGGAGCACAACTTCAGTCAACTAATTAAGCAAACCGCCGCCAAAATAGCAGCAAGAATTTACCATCAAGCCGACAAAAATGTGTAATATCGACAGCAATCGGTTATATAGGGAAGCGCCATGCGATTAAATGATAAAGAAATTGAACAGTTTTTAGAGCAAGGCATTATTGGTGTTGAGCCGGCGCCACAGAAACAAAATATTTCGGGCGTAACACTGGATATTCATCTGGGCTCTGAGTTTCGTGTGTTGCAGGATCACACGGCGCCTTACATCGATATTAGTGGCTCGCGGGAAGCCATTGAACAGGCAATTCAGGAAGTCATGAGTGACGAAATTAAATTGCGGCCGGAACAAGCATTTTTTATCCACCCGGGGGAATTTGCCCTGGCTGTTACGCATGAGTCAATCCGCCTGCCGGAAGACATGGTGGGCTGGCTTGATGGTCGCTCTTCGTTGGCAAGACTGGGACTCATGGTTCACGTTACCGCGCATCGCATCGATCCGGGCTGGTCTGGTCAAATTGTGTTGGAGTTTTATAATAGCGGCAAATTACCGTTGGCGTTACGACCCGGTATGAAAATCGGCGCAATTAGCTTTGAACGTCTCAGCGGACCGTGCGAGCGCCCCTACAACAAACGCGTTGACGCAAAATACCGCGATCAGCATGGTGCCGTGGCATCGCGGATTTCGGCTGATGGTGGTTAACTACAGCGGCGGCTAGCTCAAGCACTCTGGCGGAATAACGTGGCCACGGCCCGGTCAAGCTGTTGTAGTAACGACTCTGGTGCGTGCCGGTAGTGCACCTCCGGGTCGGCGGTAAGCCCGTCAATCCGCGGTTTTTTAAGCTCGGGGTCGTGGTGGTTGGATAACACTAAGTCAACCACGTCATGACCAATGTGTGCGTTCAGAAACTCCAGTTTTTCACTCACACTCAAGGCGCCGGCCGGACCTTTTTCGTGCACCAGGTTATCGATAAAAACGACTTTACCCTGAGTTTTGCGCAGAGCCTCCGCAATATCAGCCACCAGTAATGGCGGCAGTACCGAGGTCAAAAAACTACCTGGCCCCAGGATAATCAACTCGCTGTTGTATAGGTGCCGGACTGCTTCGGGGGTAGCGTGAGCTTGCGCCGACAGGCTTAACCTCTTCGGCATATGCTCCAATTTATCGATAAGGATTTCGCCGTGGCACTCAAAGTCTTCGGCCGTTGTTGCAACCAGATCAGTAGGGCACTCAGACATAGGTAAAAGGCGCGTGTTAACGTTAAGCAAGCGACTTAGTAACTGGATACCGTCAATGGGACGTGCACTAACCTGATCCAGCGTATACAACAATAAATTGCCCAAATTGTGCCCGGCAAGGGAGGTTTCGCCCTCAAAACGAAAGTTTAGCACGTCCGCTGCCAGCGGTTGCTCGACTAATTGCGACAGACAATTGCGGATATCCCCCCAGGCAATGGTATGATGGGATTCACGCAATAAGCCGGTAGCGCCGCCGTTATCGGTGGTAGCCACAACGCCGACTAATCTGTGCTTTAAAAACGCCAGCGTAGAGAGTACGCGGCCTAAACCGTGACCGCCACCAATCGCTGTTATGCGGCGTAACGCCGTAATTTGCATGCAACAATCCTTTTGCTGTTTTGTCGTAAGCAGATAATGCTAAACAGTTTATTATCCAGCAAGAAAAGAGTCTATGAGTTTACAGTTTGTTAACGAATATGGAAAAAAGTTCCCGGCGCTGGTTCATCAACAGCGCATTGTTGCTGACGGCGAATCGACCTCAGTGTTGTTTAATCACTCACTTTGGCGCGCATTAGGCGGGGATGACATCAAACCTGCGCAACTTGTGGCGCAGCTGGATGGAGAAATACCCTGGCCAGCGCTCGCGCCTCTAGCTCAGAAGTATGCAGGCCATCAATTTGGCCACTTTAACCCGTATCTGGGCGATGGCCGTGGGCTGTTGCTGGGTGAAATTAAAACCCCCGATGGATACTATCGAGACCTGCACCTAAAAGGCGCAGGCCCGACGCCGTACGGACGTGGTGGTGATGGCCGTGCGGTGTTACGCTCGTCGATACGGGAATATCTGGCCAGTGAAGCCTTTGCCGCGTTAGGTATACCGACCACACGGGCGTTGCTGTTGACCCGCACCGGGGGACAAATACAACGCGAGCAGCTGGAGCCCGGCGCGATGCTGCTGCGTGTTGCCTCTACCCACGTGCGTTTTGGTCATTTTGAACATTGTTATTACCGGAACCTTGCGGATACCCAACTGCAGCTGTGGGATTACGTTATCGAGCGCCACTGGCCATCGCTTAAAAATTCGACGCGAAAACAGCAATTTCGCCAGGTTATGCAAAGTACCGCAGTTATGATTGCGCTGTGGCAGGCCTACGGTTTTATCCATGGAGTTATGAATACCGATAATATGAGTTTAGTGGGCGAGACCTTTGATTTCGGCCCGTATGCCATGTTTGATCGGTACCTGCCGGATAAGATTTTTAATCATACCGATCAGGGTGGTCGTTATGGCTTTATGCAACAACCCGGTATCGGTCGTTGGAACCTGCAGCGACTGCAGGTTGCTTTAAGCGCTAGTATGGATGTGACTGAGTTTACCGAGGTGCTGGACGAGTACGAACCTTTTATACAGCAGTGCTATTTTAACCAGATGCGGCAACGGCTGGGGCTTACATCGGTGGAAACGGATCAGGCAAGGCCATTGATTGCAAGTTGGCTGGCGTTACTAGAGCAGGAACAATTAGATTATAACCGCAGCTTTGTTGAGTTAGAGCAACTACTGCAGCACTCCGATAAAGTTAACGAATTGGCGTTGGTCGCTAAAGACTGGCTGGCAGACTATCGAGCGACAGTCGACGAGCCTGATATTGAATCTATGCAGGCGGCGAACCCCGTGGTGACCTTACGCACTCATTTGTTAACCCAAGTGATTAATGCGGCAGAGCAGGGTGATGAAGCGCCATTGAATCAGTATTTGCAGGCGTTAACGACACCTTTTGATCGCAAGCATCTGAATGATAGTTGGGCTCAACCTCCGGCAGAGGAGATTGAGGCGGGCAGTCTGTCTTGCTCGAGTTAGCCTGGCGGTTGCGCTTTTAAGGTGTATAGTACAAAATCGAACACAAATAATAATATCATGGGCGGGCACATGGCCGTTGTTAGAACAAGCACAATCGCGATTGTTTTGAGTGTTTTTTCGTTTTGGGTATCGGCACAGCAGTGGCAGGTACCTGCACCACAATCGTTTGATACGACAAATATTTGCCTGGGTAATTTACAGCAACCTTTAACGGTTGAGTTGGCCGATACGACGGCGCAACATGCACGTGGACTAATGCAGCGGGAATCTCTGGGAACGTTTGAAGGGATGTTGTTTCGTTACCCTCAGGTGCGTCCGGGTAGCTCAGGGTTTTGGATGTACCAAACACTGATTCCACTGGATATTGCTTATTTAAATGCACGAGGCGAAGTCGTTAAGACTTTTACCATGCTCCCCTGTGGCAGTGATAACCCCAGTCAATGCCGCAGTTATGCGCCGGGTAAAAACTATCAATATGCGTTGGAGATGAACGCGGGATTTTTTGCCGACCATGATATTCGGCTTGGCGACCGCGTAACCATTGTTGGCTCAGTCGAGGACGGCCAGCAATGCGACGAACTTTTGTAGTAACACGATGATAAAAATAAAGGACCAGGGACAATGATGAGAACATTTATTTTCACAGCCATTGCTGCCAGTGTATTGGCCGCTTGCGGTCAGCAGCAAACCAGTGAAGCACAATCAGAAACTTCCGTTGCAGAGCCTGAACAGCAAAGCCAGACGGCGCAACAACCGGATCTGGAAGGCTCAGCATTTAACCCCAATTACCGTGACTACCTTGAAACAATCTCAGCAGACGAATTCGCCGGGCGGGAACCGTCAACCGAGGGTGAAGAGAAGGTCGTGTCGTTTATCGAAAATCACTTTAAAGAGTGGGGCTTGAAGCCTTATAACAGTGAAACCGGCAGCTATCGGCAGTCAGTACCGCTAGTCAAGATTATGCCTTACCAGGTCAGCGACATGACTTTTAGCGGTGAAAACGCGCCGGACACCATGAAATACCGCACCGAAATGATGGCCTGGACGATGCAGGTTACCGACGAGGTAGCGGTAGAAAACAGCGACATGGTATTTGTTGGATACGGGATTGTGGCGCCGGAGTACAATTGGAATGACTACGAGGGGCTTGATGTAGAAGGCAAAACGGTGGTGATGTTCGTTAATGACCCCGGTTATGCCACGCAAGATCCTGAACTGTTTAATGGCAACGCCATGACCTACTATGGTCGTTGGACTTATAAATATGAAGAAGCAGCACGACAAGGCGCTGCCGGGGCTATTATCATTCACGAGACCGGTCCGGCAGGTTATGGCTGGGGCGTTGTTGCCAGCGGTTCGCCGGTGCGCTACGACCTGAAGAAAGAAAATAACAACATGGATCGGGCAAAAGTTGAAGGCTGGATGACGCTCGACAGCGCGCAAGACTTGTTCGCACAGTTGGATATGTCAGTTGATGAAGCGCGGCAAATGGCCTTAAGTGACGACTTTGAGGCAATGCCATTAAATGTCCAGGCTAACGTTTCGGTCAAAAACAAATTCGAAGAACTGAGCGCCTACAACGTGGTCGGTTATATCGAGGGTAGCAAGTATCCGGAAGAACACGTTATTTACATGGCTCACCATGACCATCTGGGTACCGACCCGGTGCGGGAAGATGACCCAATCTATAATGGCGCTCAGGACAACGCGACCGGAACTGCAGGTTTGTTGGCACTGGCGGAAAAATTCTCGCAGCAACCTCAGCCGGAACGTTCGATCGTGTTCCTTGCCGTTGGTGCTGAAGAAAGTGGTTTACTTGGTTCTAAATGGTATGCGGAAGAGCCCATGTTGCCGCTGAGTCAGGCCGTTGGTGGTATCAATATGGATCTGATGAATGTTTATGGCCCGGTCAAAGACATGGTCGTTATCGGTTATGGCAACAGCGAAATGGATCAGTACCTTAAGCCTTACATAGAGGAACAGGATCGTTATTTAGCGCCGAATCCAACGCCGGAAGCTGGTTTCTTTTACCGCTCAGACCATTTTAGTTTAGCCAAAAAAGGCGTGCCTATGCTGTATGCGGAAGGTGGCAATGATCACATAACTAAAGGCAAAGAGTGGACCGAAGAGCAGCGTGCGAAATATGTCGCTGAGGCTTATCACAAGCCCGCTGATGAGTATGATCCAAACTGGGATTTACGGGGTGCGCAGCAGGATATGTCTGCTTTCTTCAAGCTGGGCTGGCAGTTGGCCAATTCACGCGATTGGCCGCAATGGGCTGACGGTAATGAGTTTGAAGCGGCACGAAAAGCAACCGAAGACGAACGCAATTAGTCGTTGCGTTAACGCAAAAAAACCGAGCGGCCAAGGTTGAACATGACGCCAATTCTGTGGTCTAGTAAATAGAGACTGTTAACAGGAGTAGTCATGAGCGATCAGCGAAGACAAGTTTATATTCGCTTCAACCAAGGCCGTTATTCGGGGTCAGGTGGACCAGGTGGTCCCAACAGAGGCTCCGGTGGTAACTGGCTCAGTCGTATACTGGGCCTTTTTTTATTGCTGGTATTTTTGGGGTTAGCGGTCACCTTTGGTGTGTTTATTCTCATTATTGGTGCCATCCTGATGATTCCCGTCATGTGGAAGCAACGCCATGCGATAAAACAATTTTGGCAATTACGGAAGCAGGCCAAAGCTCAGTTTGAAGAGAGTAAGCGGCAATATCAGCAACAGCAACAACGGACACAAAATGAAAACGACCCGGATATTATTGAAGGGGAGTACGAAAAAATGGACGATGATAATAAACGTTAATTATTATTAGTCCATTAAAAAACCCCGGGTGCGAAGCCCGGGGTTTTTTATTATCAGCAGAACCTTATTCCGTTTCTGTCTTAGGAGGAAAGAGCCGGCGTACCACATAAAAGAACAAGGGTACGAAGAATATCGCAAGCACCGTACCGCCAATCATGCCACCGATAACACTGGTACCAATAGCATTACGGCTGGCAGCACCGGCGCCGTCACTTAGCGCAAGCGGCATAACGCCCATAATAAAGGCTAACGACGTCATTAGGATTGGACGTAAACGCAAGCGAACCGCTTCCAGTGTTGCATCCAACAGTTCTTTACCCTGTTCCTGCAAGTCTTTGGCGAATTCAACAATAAGAATAGCGTTACGAGCCGACACACCCACCGTGGTCAGCAAACCAACCTGGAAGTAAACGTCGTTGGCAATACCGCGCAGCATAACCGCGAGCACTGCACCAAGAATACCCAGTGGTACCACTAACATGACCGAGAACGGTATTGACCAGCTTTCATAAAGTGCAGCCAAACACAGGAATACAACCACTAGCGAGATGGTGTAAAGGATCGGAGCAAAATCACCTGATTGGCGCTCTTGCAGTGAGATCCCAGTCCACTCGTAGGCGGTGCCCTGTGGCAGTTGACTGACTAAGCGCTCCATTTCGGTCATCGCCGCACCGGTACTCACGCCTGCAGCGGCCTGACCCTGAATATTCAGTGCAGGTACGCCGTTATAACTCTCGATACGTTGTGCACCATAGGTCCACTCCCAGCTGGAGAAGGAGCTAAATGGCACCATATCGCCCTGGTTATTGCGCACATACCACTCATTGATATCTTGAGGCAGCATACGGTCATCTGCTTCACCCTGCACATAAACGCGTTTAACACGGCCACGGTCAATAAAGTCATTTACGTAGGCGGAACCCCAGGCAGTGCTTAGCGTATCGTTAATACTGGCGATGGTCAGACCTAACGCTTGTGCTTTTTCAAAATCAATATCGATTTTAAGCTGCGGTGCATCTTCCAGACCATTGGGTCGAACCTGCGTCAGCAAATCACTCTGCGCTGCCATTCCAAGCAACTGATTACGGGCCTCCATGAGTTTTGCATGGCCAAGGTTGCCACGATCTTGCAGATACATGTCGAAACCACTGGCGGTGCCAAGCTCTGGAATAGGCGGTAAGTTAAAGGCAAAAATCATCGCCTCTTTAACAGTCGAGAAGAAGCCAAATGCGCGTCCAATAACTGCTTGTACGCTTTGGCTCTCGTCGCGCTCGGACCAATCCTTTAAGCGCACGAAGGCTAAACCATTGGCCTGGCTGCGACCGGAGAAGCTGAAACCTACTACTGAGAAAACTGACTGTACAGCATCTTCCTGATTTAAGTAATAGTTCTCGATTTTATCCATCACCGCATTGGACTGCTCAATAGTAGAGCCAACCGGTAGGTTCATTTGGGTTAAAAATACGCCGCGGTCTTCTTCTGGCAAAAATGCCGACGGTAAGCGTGTGAATAAGAAAGCCAGTATGGCAATAATGCCCAGATACAGAAGCCCAACACGCAATGAACGGCGTAAAATCCCATGCACCGAGTTGGTGTATTTTACCGTCGCTTTTTCTAATGTACGGTTAAACCAGCCAAGCGGCCCCCAACCGTCGCTTTTGTCGTGCTTAACCGGTTTTAACAAGGTCGCACACAAAGCTGGGGAGAATATAATTGCTACCAGTACGGATAGACCCATAGAGGTAATGATGGTTAATGAGAACTGGCGGTAAACCGCACCGGTTGAGCCAGGGAAGAATGCCATAGGCGCGAATACTGCCGCCATTACCACACCGATAGCGACCAGTGCACCGGTAATTTGTCCCATTGACTTAATGGTTGCCTGTTTAGGCGACAGTCCTTCTTCGGCCATCAGTCGTTCGACGTTTTCTACCACAACAATGGCATCGTCAACCAACAAGCCAATCGACAGCACCATACCGAACATGGTCAGGGTATTTATCGAGAAGCCTGCCAATGAAAGCACACCCATGGTGCCTAAAATGACCACCGGAATAGCTAAGGTAGGAATCAGTGTTGCCCGCAGGTTCTGCAAGAACACGAACATTAGCAGGAACACCAGAATTATCGCCTCGATTAATACCTGCGCAACTTCCGAGATGGATATTTTGATAAACGGCGTGGTGTCGTAGGCCGTTACCATTTCCATTCCGTCCGGGAAAAACTGCTCCAGCTCATCCAACCTTGTTTTAACGGCTTCTGCCGTTTCTAATGCATTAGCACCAGTTTGCAGGTTAATAGCCAGACCGGTTGCCGGTTTGCCGTTGTAGTTGGCGTTAATGGAGTAGTTTTCCGCCCCCAGCTCAACGTCAGCGACGTCGCGCAACCGCACCTGCGAACCATCAGGCAAAACCTTCAGGGTGATATTTTCGAATTGTTCAGGATCGGACATTCGCGTTTGCGCAATAATGGTCGCATTAAGACGTTGTCCTTCAACGGCTGGCGTGCCGCCTAATTCACCCGCAGCAACCTGCGCATTTTGTGCACGGATGGCCTCTTTAACTTCTGCCATCGACAAACCATAATTGACCATCGCTGCCGGGTCGATCCAAATGCGCATGGCATATGGCGCACCGAATAGCTGAACGTTACCCACGCCGGTAGTACGCGAAATAGGATCTTGCAAATTGGTCGCAATATAATCACTTAAGTCCGTTTGTGTGAAGCGGTCGTCATTGGCAACCAACGCGACTACCATTAAAAAAGAACTACTGGACTTACTTACGGTAATCCCCTGTGCCTGCACTTCCTGCGGCAACTGCGGGGTAGCCTGAGAAAGTTTGTTTTGAACCTGTACCTGCGCAATGTCCGGGTCAGTACCCGATGCAAATGTCAGACTGATACTGCCGTTACCGTAGTTACTTTGCGACGAAAAATACAACAGGTTATCAATACCCGTCATGTTTTGCTCAATAACCTTGGTTACGGTATTGGCCACGGTATCTGCGTTAGCGCCGGGGTAGTTATATTGAATCTCAACCGCCGGTGGCGCTATTGTCGGGTATTGTGCGATCGGCAATTGCAACATAGAAATCGCGCCTGCCATCATCGTCAACAATGCGATTACCCAAGCAAATATAGGCCGGTTAATGAAAAAATTTGCCATGTCAGAACTCCCTTACTGCTGTTCTGTGCTTGAGTTATCGATACGCACCTGAGCACCGGGCTGAATATTCTGCAAGCCAGACGTGATCACTTTTGTGCCTGCTTCGATACCACTACTAACCAGCCAGTCACTGCCGATGGCTCGCTCGGTCTCAATCATACGTTGTTCAACTTTGTTACCGTCAGCCACAATCATCACATAAGGACGACCACGCGGGTCACGTGTAACTGCCTGTTGTGGAATTAACAGTGCCTGATTGAGCGTGCCTTCGCTGACAGCGGCGCGAACAAACATACCCGGATACAATTCATTGTCCGGATTAGGAAATTCAGCGCGCAGCAAAATAGCGCCGGTATCTTCATCAACGGTAACCTCAGAGAACAACAGCTCGCCTTGTTGGTCATAGTCCAGACCGTTGAGGTTCAAACGAACCGGCGCATTACCATCTGGGTTTGCCTCGATACGGCCAGATTCAATATCGGCTTTTAGTTGCAAAAATGCTTTACTTGACTGGCTAATGTCCACATAAATCGGATCAAGTTGATTAATGGTGACTAATGGCTCAGCTTGTGAGGCCGTCACTAAAGCACCTTCGGTAAAGTTAGAACGGCCGACAATACCGCTAATAGGCGCATTAACGTTGGTGTATTCAAGATTGATTTCTGCGTTTTTCAGTTGCGCTTCTGCCAGTGCAACCGCTGCTTTGTTTTCAAAGAAGGTGGCCTCGGCGGTATCAAACTCATCCTGGCTTACTGCATTTTCCTGCAGCAACTCTTCAAAACGTTTGTAGCGAAGTTCGGAACTACGCAGTACCGCTTTTGCCCGTTCTACTTCGGCACGTGCACTAGCTACTTCGGCCTCATAGACCGCGGGGTCAATTTGGTAAAGCTGCTGGCCGCGTTCGACGTACGTACCTTCTTCAAACTTGCGTTCAAGCAACACACCACTGACCTGAGGGCGGACTTGCGCGACGCGATAGGCCGATGTTCGCCCCGGTAACTGGGTAGAAACATCCACTGCTTGTGGTTGCACCGTAACAATGTCGACAGCTGGGGCAGGGCGTTGTTGTCCTTGCTGAGCCTGCTCGGCGTTATCGTCACTGCAGGCTGTCAATGTGGCCGTCGCAAATAGACCAGCGACAACAAGGGGTACGAGCTTTTGTCGTTTGTTCATCCATTACCTCTAGTTGATTCTATACTAATTTTAACGCGGTGATTATACATACATGCCTGTATGTTTGTAAAGTTTAAATGTCTGCCAGATTGATTATTGCGGCACTGTTAAGGCGATTTTGCCAATCGTTTTACCCGATTCGACTTCAGCATGTGCCTTAATTAAATTTTCTGCGTTCAACTCTCCCATGTTCTTACCCAAGCTTGAGCGTAACTGACCATTATCGACTAACGCAGAAATTTGGCTCAGCAGACGCCCCTGAGCCTTAATATCATGGGTCTCAAACATGGCGCGGGTAAACATGAACTCCCAGTGCAAACTCAGGCTCTTTTGTTTTAGCCGCGTTATATCCAATGGTGAGGCAGGGTCATCAATAATGCCAATGCGCCCCTGCGGCTGGATGAGCTCAATCACGTCATCAAAATATTGGTCGCTGTGGGTTAGTAGTGCGACATCGGTTACTGTATCTTCTTCGCTAAGTTGTGCAGCGAGTGGGGCGCTATGGTCGATAACCAAATCGGCACCGAGTGCTGTTACCCACTGTTTTGACTCGGGGCGGGATGCGGTGGCGATAACACGTGCCGAAGTCAATTGTTTGGCTAACTGCACCATAACCGAACCCACACCTCCGGCAGCGCCAATGATCAGTAGCGTTCGTTCATTACTGTGCTGGTCAAGTTGTAAACGGTCGAACAGCAGCTCAAACGCAGTGATACTGGTTAACGGCATGGCAGCCGCCTGGCTATCGTCCAGCGATGTTGGCGCGTGCGCCGCTATTCGGTAGTCAACTACATGCTGCTGAGCGTTGCAGCCGGGGCGGGTGACATCGCCTGCGTACCAGATACGATCACCCGGCTGGAAGCCGGTTACATTTTTACCCATATCGATAATCTCGCCGACGGCATCCCAACCCAATACTTTGTACCCCTGCTCGGGGGCGGCGCGCTGGCGCACCTTGGTATCTACCGGATTAACTGCCACCGCGGAAACTTTTACCAGCAAGTCATTGTCTGATGGCTCGGGAGCGTCGAGCTCAACATCAAGCAAGGCCTCAGGCTGATCGATGCGAAGGGACTGCTGGTATGCAACGGCTTTCATTGTGTGTACTCCTGTGATTAACGTAAGCTTGGGTAAAAGCCAAGAAACAATTATATAAACGTTTATAATACGGTGAAATGACAGGTTTTCGATCGGTTAATGATAAAAAACCAAACCATAAAAAATAGAGATAAGTTAATGAACCTAAAAGTAGCCACGGTTTTCAGTGCTGGATTATTACTCAGTGCGGCCCCTGTTATGGCGTCTGATGCACAGGTCGACAAAGCGAAGTCAGCGATTCAACAGCTCAACAAGCAAAGCGCGGTTGAATTTGCTTACCAGCGTCATTCCGACTTTGGCGAGCGTACCATGCGTGAACGCTATCGGCCTTTACCGGACAGTCATGGCTGGACCTTACTATCAGAAAATGGTGAGAAGCCAACCACTCAGCGTTTAACTGAATATCAGCAGATGAAGAATGACGAGTGGCAGTCCGGGCAACAAACACAGGATACCGAGGATCAGGATCAGCAAAGTATCAAGTTGTCACTGAGCGATATGATCCAGGCAGATACACTGGTTTATGTGGGCGAGCAAGAGTGGCGGCAACAGCAGGTGCTGGCTTATACGTTTACGCCGTATCTAGATAAGTTCAGCGAGCATGACGATAAGTTACAGGGTAATCTTTATTTAAGTCCGAATAGCCACTCGCCCGCAGGGCTCAGTATCACACTTAAGGAGTCTTTTTCGCCGGCGATGTCTGTGACCCTGGAAAACTTCGAAATGCAGATTGAGCTAATGCCCATCACTGACAAGGGCACAACGTTTTATGTGCCCAAACAGACAGAAGAGAAAATGGCGGGCAGCTACCTTTATTTTAAGGATTTTAGCAACCACACCATTCGCGAATATACCGATTATTCGGTCTTGGATACCGCATCAGTAAGTCGCGTCAGCGCCAACTGATCAGCAAACGACTCGAGCGCTACCAGGCCCTGCGGATCCTCAGTAAGTAAGGGTAATCGATGGTTAGGCCAGTGCTTAAAGCGCTGGTCTATTTCCTCAAGATAGCTTTGCTGTTGAACCCGCCGTCTCGCTAAAAATTCACCGTCAGCATCGTCGGGTAAAATGCGGTTAATAATGACCCCGGCAATGGGTAACTTCTCTTTGGCGAGAGCCTCTAATGCACGCTCGGTTTCCTGTATGGGCAGGCGTTCCGGCGTCAAAACAAACAAGATGCCGGTATAATCCGGGTCTTGCAACAGCCGCCGCGTGCGTTGGAATAGCCGCTGACGCTCTAACAATTGCTCGGTTATAGCTTTAGTGCGATCGGTCATTCCTTCAGTGGCATGCTCATCAGGATTCGCCATTGGATTAGCAACATCTTTACCGGCTTTGGGGGCAAGGTGTTTTAATACTCCCTCAAATTCCTCCGAGCGGTGTTGCGAACGTAACATACCCTGAGTCCAGGCTGCCATTGCTTCAGGCAACGTGAGCAAACGTAAGGTATGACCGGTTGGCGCGGTGTCAAAAATCAGTAAGTCATAGTCCCGTTCAGCCTGTTCTATAATTTGGCAAATTCGTTCCAGCAAGGCGGCTTCCTGCGCCCCCGGCGATTGCTGCGACAGTCGCATTTGTCGTTCAATTTCAGGGAATAACTCCGGTTTTGTAAACCGCTTCATTTGCTGAGTTACGCGTTGAATATGCGTTTTTACTTCTTTGTCGGGGTCGATTTCCAGTGCATCAACACCGTCTTTTATCGTCGTTATGTTATCGCCAATGTTAGTACCGAACGCATCGGCCAAACTGTGCGCAGGGTCGGTCGACACGATCAACACACGTTTGCCCTGGCGCGCAGCTAAAATAGCTAATGCAGATGATACGGTGGTTTTGCCAACACCACCCTTGCCGCCGACAAGCAGCACTTTTCGATCAAGAGGTTGTGTCATTGCTGATGTCCGTTAGTTTGCTTACTGCATTAGCAGCAGCGGAAGTGATCAAGCGGGGAATGTTCCATGCCCATACGTTGATGCCATTCGTGAAAGCGTTCCAACATCAGGGGTTGTAATTCGAGCGTGTAGTAGGCGGCCGGATTCGGCACGCCCATCATTTCGGAGAACACCAGTAACATGAACAAATCATCCTCATCGCGCTTAGCTCGTGCAATCGCAGAGCGATAGGGCGCATTGTAAAACTCATTCATCAATTCGCTCGCACGACCAAACCATTGTCGAATCGAATGAATGTTCATGTTACGGCTCCTCATATTTTAAGCCTAACCAGCGGCTTTATTTTCTTTACTGACTTTAGATAGCGTAGCGGTCGCTTCCAGAATAATCCAGATAGCGGCGATAAGTACCACGATATCCAAGAAGAACAAGAAATACTTCTCTTGCTCATAAAAGCCTTGCAACTGAATAACCAGCGCAAAAACTGTCATGATCAGCAAGAAAATTAGCGGTAATAGTGTAACGTACATGGGGCGTCCCAAACGTACCAGCATTACCGTAATAACCATCAATGTCAGGCCTGCCAACAGCTGGTTAGTGGTACCGAACAGCGGCCAAATTTGTAAGCCCCCTGAACCATCTGCACCACCCGCACCAAAGGCAAGTAATAAACAGCTACCAACAGCTAACAAGGTAGCAACCGCGGGCTTCTGAATAAAGGAAATATCGTAAATATTACCCCATTCCTGGAAGATATAGCGTTGCAGGCGCAGGCCTGTGTCCATGGTGGTTCCGGCGAACAATACTGCCATTACCGTTAATAAGGTTTCTGAGATACCAACATCCAAACCAATACCCTGGCTGATAATGTTAGCACCACCTTCAACGAAAGCAGATACGCCGCCCTGGCCGAACGAACTGTAGACCGCTTCCCAGTCCGCCAGAGTAGCAAAACCGGCACAGGCTGCGATGATTGTTGCCAGCGACAATGAACCTTCGCCAATGGCACCGAAGTAACCCACAAAGCGTAAGTCAGTTTCTTTGTCCAGCTGCTTAGAGGTGGTACCTGACGCTACTAAGCCGTGGAAACCGGAAATAGCACCGCACGCAATGGTAACGAACAATAACGGTAGCATTGACGGTGTGCCTTCCGGTGTATTGCTGTTAAAGGCAGGAGCAGTCATATCCGGCCCCAGTAATAACACCGCACCGTAAAGCAAAATCAGACCAATGAACAATTGTAAGCCGTTGATGTAATCACGAGGTTGTAGCAATACCCAAACCGGCAGTAATGAAGCGATAGCCGCGTAACCAAACAGGATTAAGATCCACTGGGCATTGTCAGATAAACCCATTGCCATGTCGGGTAGTTGCAGTGGCATGGTAGGGCCTACCCAAATTAGCACGTAAAGGGCAACAACACCCAGCACCGATACTGCACCCAGGCCCATCCATTTGCGGAAGATTATCTGACCAATAATCAACGCCACAAATATGGCTCCCCAGACCGGAATCACTGCGCTTGGGAAATTAATCAGCAGCCCTGCAATGGCTGTTGCAAATACTGCATTAACCATCAACAGGACCAGGAAAATAACGATCATAAACAACGTTTGCGCGCGTTTACTGACTACGTCACCGGTCAAGCTACCCATGGACTTCGCTTTATTGCGGTTTGATGCCCATATAGCACCGGCATCGTGTACGCCGGCAAAAAAGATTGTACCGAATACCACCCATAAAAAAGCAGGTACCCAACCCCAGATAACGGCAATTGCGGGACCAATGATAGGCGCTGCGCCGGCAACTGAAGTGAAGTGGTGACCCCAAAGAACATATTTATTGGTGGGAACGAAATCTACGCCGTCTTCGAATTCGTGCGCAGGTGTTTTGAAGTTTGGATCAAGCTTGTAGATTTTCTCGGCAATGAATTTTGAGTAAAACACATAACCGAGGAACATCGCGCCCAGACCCAGAAGCATCACAATGATCGCATTCATGGACAGTGCCTCTTAAGTTATACAGACAATTTGTAATAAACAGTAAAAAAACCTTGAACTAGCCCAATTATTGTAACGCATGCTCAATAACACTGGGCATCAGACCAAGGTCTAATAGACTGCTTGTTATTTTTTACCATGCCTTAACAGACTGCCAATTAGCGAGATGGCAAACAGAATAATGAAGATAAAGAAAATAATTTTTGCAATCTCTGCTGCCGCGCCGGCGATACCGCCAAAACCCAACACCGCGGCAATAACTGCAACCACCAGAAAAATAAGTACCCAACGTAACATACTGAATCTCCCTATTTTTTTGTTGTTCCATATAACAATAGTAAACAAATTCAGAAAAGATCAAATGAGTATAAAAAAACCGCTATAGCGCGAACTATAGCGGTTTTGATTGCGCGGTTCAGTATTGCTTAGTGCGCTGCTTCTGCCGCCGCAGCATCTGCGGCTTTTTTGTCTTCAATCGGTTTGGCATAAGCTTCTATCGCAGGGGCCAGATAGACGGCATTACTCAGTAATTTGGCCGTTCCCCAGAAGAAAGCACGGAAGTTAACATTGTCTGCAAAGCCAATAACGTGCCCGCCACCTAAACGGTGTGCAACGATGTTTGATTTGCCTTTCAGCACATCGCGGTTACGTTCGTCGGCATAGCCGCTTAATAAGGGTTGCTCCTGATCGTAGCTGGCAACACTGATAAACGGGCTTTCCGGCACTTCCATGGCATTTAATTCGTCTTTAAATACCGGCATATTTTCGCGCGGGAAGCCAAACAATAACGGGTGGGAGGTATCAACCTGCATGTTGAATATTGCACCCGCTACGCGACGCTTCGCATAAAAGCCGTCACGCTCAGCATAGCTTAAGCCGCTGCTGTCGAAGGCTTTCTCGAATACTTCGTCCGCCACCCATTGCGCGCGTAACAACTCATTTTTAGCGAGCCATTCCGCACCGCCTTGTTGGCCAATAATCACGCCGCCATTGTTAACCCATTGCGACAGCTTTTGTTGCTCTTGCTCACCGAGCGTGTAATAGCTCCCGTCAACCAGCACAATATGGCTGTATTTAGTCAGGTCAACACGCGACAAACGATCAGTATCGACCATAGACAATGGCACACCTACATGACGGTCAAAGTAATACCAAGCCTCACCGGCCTCGTACAGGTTTACACCGTCACCGGTCAACATCATCACCGATGGCTCTTCGACCGGATTAATGTTACGGCTACCCAGGTCAATGCCCTCGGGAGTTAAACCGCTTTCGATAGATACGACCGCGATGTCACGCTCCGCAGCTGCCTGATCCAATACCTTTTGTACATCAGCCCAGTCATGCTGTTGATAAGCGCGCGTTACCACGATTGAGCCGGCGCTGAGCTTTTTCACGCCGTCAGGTGTTTCCACCGTCAGCGGTTTGTAACTCTGGCGGGCATGGATGTCATTTTCTAACAGTTCCTGCAGTAAGCCCGGGGCAAGATAGTCATTCCAGTCAAACGCGTATGCATAGGCATCGGCGGCTAACGGATAACTTGCTCGTTGAGGTTCATCCCAGGCGTTGTCAGCCAGACTGATACGACCGCGGTATTGCGAAAAGTCCAGGTTAAAGGCCATCGGTAGCGTCCAGCCGGAAACATCATAGAAGGTATTGTCCGGGAACGATTTACGGGTACTAAACATACCCTGGATTAAGCCAAACTGCGGCTGCTCGGCAGGTACAAAGTAACTGCGGCCAGCTTCATAACGCTTGCCATCAGTCTCAATGTTTTTTTCTACCCGGTACGCCTCGACACCATGCTGTTTAAGAATATCAACTAAGCCCTGCAGGCGATTGGCATCGCTGCCGTCACCAATCAGGTAGCCATCAAAGTTGGCGTCATCACCCATCTCCATCCAACGGTCGTAGGTATTTTCCTGAAACTCGATAAAGCGGGCTTTGTTTTTGTGCGCGCCATAAATGGTGCTTAACGACGTAATAAACTGATTACGGATGGTAAATGGAAACTCCACTTCGCCGTTAATAGAGTCCTGCAAATGACCGCGGCTTGAGGCTTGTTCAAACAGGATACCCACCGCGCCTTGCACGTCCGGATAAGTCGAACCTTTGCCGTAATAGAAGTCATCGAAGGATTCTTCGGTGTAATATAAATTACCAAACTCATCCAGTGAGTCCGCGTGCTCAGCAGCCAGGATCTCGGTTAAGCGAACATTTTCATCCGGCGTAATCGGATTTTTACGTGATGGAATGCCGGGCTGAAAGAAAAAGGTGCTATTAGTGCCCATTTCGTGAAAGTCGGTTAACACGTTTGGCTTCCATTTTTGGAAGTTAGCAACACGCGCACGTGACTCAGGGTGTTGCAGTAGCAACCAGTCACGGTTCATATCAAACCAATAATGATTGACCCGGCCGCGAACAAAGGGTTGCACATGCTCGCGATGGTCCGGATCAGCTACCAGGTTTTGGCCGCGATGCTGGTTCGCCCACTGAGCAAAACGTGCTAAGCCATCAGGGTTAAAAGCGGGATCCAATAAAATAACCGAATCGTTGAGTACCTGTTCAATCGCATCGCCCTGAGCGGCAGCAAGATAATACGCGAAAACTAAAGCGGCGTTGCTGCCACTGGACTCGTCGCCATGGATACTGTAACCCATATACATGACCAGTGGCGTGTTATCTGGATCCGCATCACGGTTGGGATCGGCGGCGGCTAAATGACGTTGTCGCACATCGTCAATGTTTTGTTGGTTATCGGGTGAGGTTACGGTTAATAATACCAATGGGCGTTGTTCATGCGTACGTCCCGTTACTTCAAACGTAATCCGGTCAGACTCTTCTGCCAGCACTTCCATATAACGCACGATTAAATCGTGACGTGCATGCCATTCACCCACCTCATGACCCAGAATTTCAGCGGGTTTGGTAATCGATGGGTCGTAGCTAACATCGGACGGCAGATAATAGGATAGATCTTTGCTTGCAGCCATTGAGGGTAGTGCAATACTGACTACCGCAACTGCGCTTAGACCACGGATAAGCTGACGTAGCATAAGTGAATTCCCCTTGTTGTAGTTTGCGCAATACCATAGCAAAAACCCAGCCGACGGTAAGTACTTTTCGGTATTCTGCGGCTGGTTTGCGATGGGGGGCGCATACTAATCGTTGTTTTATGGCTTGATTTGACGCTGAATCGGTTGTTGCAGGGATATCAGTGTTTCAGTCGACTGAACTTCTTCTATCGACTGAATTCGATTAATTAACACATGCTGCAAGTCATTGATCGACGGTGTCATGATTTTGATAAACACATTGTAGGGTCCGGTGGTGTAGTAGGCCTCAATAACTTCTTCTAATGCTTCGAGTTTCGCAATCGCTTTAGGGTAGTCGCCGGCGTGACGCAGGGTGATACCAATAAAACAACAGACATCGTAACCCAGCTGCTTAGCATTAACCTTAAGCTCAGTACCGGCGATAATTCCGGCTTTGCGCATTTTTTCGACCCGCACATGGATCGTTGCCGGACTGACGCGCAATGTTTTTGCGATTTCGCTATAGGCTGTGCGTGCATCATTCATCAGCGTATTAAGGATTGAACGGTCTAAACTGTCGATTTGATAATTTTCACTGGTATTCTTCATGATTTTTTAACGATTTGCTGGTTTTAGTGGATTTAATTTTATTTTATTAATTATGTAAAGGCTTTTCTTTTAAATAGTGTTTAATAATTAACGTGATTGTGCGAAAAATGTTTAAACAATTGAGCATAAGTAATGAATCACGGTTAATGACGAGGCAAGCCATGACAAAAACGACATACATCAAACACCAGCTACAGATCCAACAGGTCAAAACAACTTTTAGTCAGCAACTCTGTCAACAATTACAGTTAGTTCCAGTGCAGGCACCGATTCTGAGTGAAACAGGTACGGGGATCCAGGACGATTTGGCTGGACACGAACAGGCGGTATCAGTCTCGGTAAAAGCAATTCCGGATAAGCGTTTTGAAGTGGTGCACTCATTGGCAAAATGGAAGCGTCACACGCTCGCACGCTATGGCTTCGAACCCGGTGAAGGTATTCTGACAGACATGCGCGCGCTACGCCCGGATGAAGATAGTCTAAGTGCCAAGCACTCCGTTTATGTTGACCAATGGGATTGGGAAAAAGTCATTGACGAAACTGAGCGTAGCGTCGCGTTTTTAAAGCAAACCGTTCGACAGATATACGCCGCATTGCTGGCTACCGAGGCAAGCTTGGCTGGGCAGGGGGAGCGCAAGCATCTAGCGGATCAAGTTTATTTTATTGACAGCGAGGCACTGGCGCAGCAATTTCCCGAACTTTCGCCCAAGCAGCGTGAGCGTGAAATAACTCGTCAGCAGGGTAGCGTGTTTATTATGGGTATTGGTGGTCAACTCAAAGAAGGTCAGCCGCATGATGTCCGGGCGCCGGACTACGATGACTGGAGCACATTGTCAGAAGAAGGATTTACCGGCTTAAATGGTGACTTACTGGTTTGGCACGATGGCTTACAGGATGCACTAGAGTTGTCGTCCATGGGCATCCGCGTCGATAGCACCGCACTATTGCAACAACTCGAATTAAGCCGCCAACAGCATCGTGCTGAACTACCCTGGCATCAGGCATTGCTGACCGGGCAATTGCCGCTGACCATCGGCGGAGGCATCGGGCAATCACGCGTAGTGATGCAACTATTGCAACTTGATCATATTGCCCAGGCCCAGTGTGGCGTCTGGCCGGAAGAAGTAAAACACGCGTTGTAGTGCAACTAAGCCGTGCGTACAATAATGCGATGCGAGAATACTATAGAAACGGTGCCAACCACCGCGCGGGTGCCGATGTTAGCTTTGCCGATATCGTCCAGTTGTTTGGTTTTTACTCAGTCCGTATTGGTCGTTGGGTAACCAAAGCAGAACAACAGCGGGCGGCTAATTTATTTTTTGATGCGCTGTGCGACCTACAACAGTTACTGCAAGTGCCGGCTGAGGTGCTGTCGTTACGCGGTACTTTAGCGTTGCACTATGGTATCGGCGGTCGTCCGGGTGCGAGTGCACATTATCAGCCGACAGGTCGAGTCTTAGCATTGGCCAAAAATGCTGGTGGCGGCAGTTTAGCGCATGAGTGGTTTCATGCGTTTGATCATTATGTATGCACAAAAATGTTTGCGGATGAACCACCGGCCATGCGATTTGCGTCACGGCATTGGCTAACCAGTGACGCACTTATTGAACATCCCCTCAACCATTGTCTGGCATTGGCATTCAAGCGCTTGTTTTTGTCAGCCGATGGTAAGCAGCCGGGAACATTTATGCGCCACTGTATGAATTACGATAAACGCTTGAACACTCAATATTTTGCTATGCCGGAGGAAGTGGCAGCACGCTGCTTTGAGGCTATTTTACAGCGCCAGTCATTAAAGAATCACTTTCTTGTGGCAGGCACCATACAAACCGATACGGCACAGGCGGGACTGTACCCGCCGATAGACTTGCAGAACAGTGTTGCTGAGTGTTGGTTTGATTACTTTAACCGGTTAGGTAAAGCGCTAAACCAATAACCAGCCATGCCACACTGACTGCACTCAGTGTCAGCATCACCTTATCGCTGAGTGTTTTACCGCTACCATGATTGTGGTGATGATCGTGGTCATGCCCGGTTTTGTGGTCGACAAAGAGTTTGACTAAAAGCGCAGCGAAACTGAGAAATATGAGGTTCAGCACAAAGCCATAATTTAGTTCAAAGTGCGCTCTGTCAGTCGGAGCATTCCAGTTTTCTGCAGTTGGCAATGCGTCAAAGCTCAATAAACCGTAATGCATGACTAAAGAGGCTGCGACTAATGAAACGAATAACATCAAGGCGATATACAGCGACATCTTCCAACCGTAATAACGCGCATTAATTCGCAATACAGGCAACACGACTAAATCAGAAAAAATAAATGCCATCACGCCGGCAAACGCAACACCTTCACCAAACAGAACAGCTGCTAGGGGAATGTTGCCCATCGATCCGATAAAGGTGAAAAAAGCGGCTATAGGGCCAACAACCGCCTGTTGTAATACCGCCCAAAAACCGAGTTCCTGCTCTGAGCCAACGCCAACAAACAACCACTCAAAAAATGCGCTGGGAACAAACGCAGAGATAATACCTGCAACGGTAAAGCCAATCAGGACGTCCTTCCACACCATTTGCCATTCCATCACAAACTTCATCGAAACTTGATGCCACGTATGCAGCTTTAGCGACCATCGATTTGCGCATACGTTGTTTTGTAATTAATACCTGAATCAAACTGCTGATAAGGTAACCCAGAATAAAGGCCCACAAAGCCATCCAGAAAAAGCCGACACTGGTATAGGCAGCTTCACCCCAGGTTGCTAGAAACTGTTCCATGTTTGCTCCTTGAAAACACGATAAAATAGCCTCACCTTATTACATACAACTCAAATGGAATTTTAGGTTACTTTTGCTTATGCGTTACTCATTATTAGACCTTGCCCCCGTTACTGATACAGGTTCAGCGGGCGAGGCGTTGCGCAATTCTGCTGATCTGGCACAACACGCTGAAAAATGGGGCTACCACCGATTTTGGATGGCCGAACATCACAATATGACCGGTATTGCCTCGGCAGCGACAGCCGTTGCACTGGGCTATGTTGCCGGTAAAACGGATAAGATCCGGGTTGGCTCGGCCGGTATCATGCTGCCTAATCACGCACCCTTTGTGGTGGCTGAACAATTTGGCACCTTAGATGCACTATATCCTGGGCGGGTTGATCTGGGCCTGGGCAGAGCACCCGGTACTGATGGTGCTACGTTAAGGGCACTGCGTCGAAAGCCGAACGACGCCGAGCAGTTTCCGAATGACGTGCAGGAGTTGCTGGGTTATCTTGCTGAGGCAGATGACGCTGATGGCATCAAAGCGGTACCGGGGTTTAAACAAAACATACCGGTTTGGCTACTGGGCTCCAGTACCTTTGGTGCTCAGTTAGCGGCGCACCTGGGGTTACCTTATGCCTTTGCATCGCATTTTGCACCAGACTATCTGCACCATGCGCTGCGCGCCTACCGTGATAACTTTAAGCCATCACGCTATCTGGATAAGCCCTACGTAGCAGCCGCAATGAACGTGTTTGCGGCGGACAAAGAAGCCGATGCTCGATACATGATGACCTCGATGCAACAGCAATTTGTGTCACTAAGACGCGGCATGCCGGGACCGCTTAAAGCACCGGTCGAGGATATAAACCAGGTGGCATCACCACACGAACTCGCCGCCGCTAACCATGCCTTAAGCTATACGGCGGTGGGTAACAAAGAACAGGTAGAGCACACGCTCAATCACTTTATCGACGAAACCGGCATTGACGAAATTATCCTGACCTGCCACGCGTTCGACCATCAGCAACGCTTGCGTAGTTTAGAAATCGCCGCCGAAAGCTTGAATCAAAATTAAATGGGAAGCTGAAAACCGGAAGACTTGTTGACGGTGTTAGTGTAAAAGTGTGGCGGAGTGGGAGGGGTCTCGCAGCGGAATGTTGGAGGCCATGGATGGCCGGAAACAAGCCCACATGGATGTGCTCGTGGCGGTTCCGCTGCGAGACCCCTCCCGCTTCGTCAAAAGCTTTTACACTGACGCCGCCACGCCCTTCGGTTTTCAGCAGAAGCTAGCGCACTTTTAAGTTGGCTTTAACGACTTCTAACAGATTCTCGTAGGGTACCAGACCGGGGATGATATCCGTGCCAACAACGGTGCCGGGCGTGCCACGCAGACCGATATCGCTGAACATTTTATAGTTATTACGGATACTGGCTTCGACTCTATCACTCGGTGCTAACAGCGATTCAGTGTTCGTTTTGCTGGCAATTTGGCGCAGCGACTTGGCGCTATGCATGCCGTTTTTGGCCATTAACAGGTCGTGCACTTGTTTAAACTTTGCGGGCTGTTCCTGCCAGACGCGTTGGGCGTAAAAGGCCGAATTGGTGTCGATACCCTCTAACTGTTGCTGGCGCAAAGGAACAATCACGTTAACCACTTTGAGTTCGGGATAGTTTTCCAGTAACTGCTCCAGCACCGGCTCGAGACGTTTGCAGTAGGGACAATTGTAGTCGGTAAATACGACGATTTGTTGATCGCTTGCTGCGTCAAGGTTACCAAACGCAGGATGATCGTCGCTGTTATAAATGGCCGACATACTTGTGTTCATAGACGCCCGTTGTTGCTGATACTGCTTGATACTTTGGTAAACCGATTCAATAATTTCAGGGTTTTGTTGCAGCATCGCTTCGATCTCATCGATTTTATCTTGTTGTGCGTAGGCTCCGGCGCTCAAGGCAAAGAAGATGCTGGCTGTCAGGGTTTTGATTAATAGTTTCATGGGTTCCTCGTACTATTTGGCTTGTTCGATAGCGTCTAAAACGGCGCTGTCGGTAAGAATCACCGGCAATGCAATGCCCTCAGGGGCAGCGGGTCCGTAGACGATGTTAAACGGCACGCCGTAGCGGTTATGCTGGCGTAAGTAATCAGTAATGTTATCGCTGGGTGTGGTCCAGTCGGCTTGCAGCAGCGTCATATCCGCTTCGGTTAAGCGCGTAGCTACGGGGTTTTGTTCAAGAACCGCGCGCTTGTTGGCTTTGCAGGTAAGACACCAGTCGGCTGTCACGTCCACGAAAACGACTTGGTTGTCATCAACTGCGGCGGCTATTTTTTCTTGTTCAAAGGTTTGCCAGCCTGGATCCGGTGTCGCGGTAGCGGGTGCCAGGTGGTGGATAATCAATAAACTCAGCAACCAGAGTGTTGTTAAGCCCATCATGATGCCAAAAACCGGCTTAATCCAATTTAACCAGCGTCCGGGTTTGGGTAAAAACCGTACTAACGAAGGTTTCGCGGCCACCAATAGCCATGGCAGCGCCATGCCAACGCCCAGTGCAACAAACAAGGTCAGTTGCACGGCAATGCCGGCACCCATGGCAAATGCAACGGCGGTGCCTAAAAAAGGCGCTGTGCAGGGAGTTGCCAGTAGCGTGGCTATAACGCCCTGAAAAAAATCGCCGCGGTGACTGTCGCTGGTTTTTTGCGTCGCCAACTTTTGACTCACTCTCTGCGGCATACGGATTTCGAATAGTCCCAACAGGTTGGCACTAAATACTGCGGTAATTACGACCAGTGCGCCCAAAAACCAGGGGTTTTGGAACTGCATACCCCAGCCAACTGCCTGACCGCTCAGCTTCATTACCGCGACGACAACCCCCAGGGCAAAAAAGGTACTGATAATGCCTGCTGCAGAGGCTAAAAACTTAGTCCGGGCTTGGGTTTGCTGTTGACTTTGGATTAGGCTACGAAGTTTTATACCCAGCACCGGCAGCACACAAGGCATAACATTCAGTATTAAGCCGCCGAGCAGGGCGAACAGCAAAATAACAGGTAGCGAATGCACCGTAGTAGGGAGGTTGTTAACTGCGCCTGCTGTGATATCAAGCGGTGCTTGAAACGCGCCGGTTTCATCGACAATGACGGCCGCAATAAACTGATCTTGTTCTAAATCTGACAGATCAGGTGTTTCCAGCCAATGGTCAACTTTAACAATTGCCTCGCCGCCCTCTGTACGTGTATTGGCAAAAGTGAGCTCGTTAAGGTCAGCATCGTCCGAATAAAAATAAATCTGCTCGATGCCCTGCGCTGAGCTTACGGATAGCAACTGGCGGTCGTTATCCCAGACAGCCTTGATGGGTGTGCTCCGCTGTACAGGGACTCTGGAGCGAGCAATTTGAATACGCTCGGCCCGTTGGCTATCAACCGCCCATTGTGCGGTGTCACCGCTTAAGTTGATTTTATAGTCGGTTAATACACAGACCGTAGTACAGGTCGATAATGTTAGCGTGGTTTGCCAGTTAAAAGCTCCCTGTTCGTTAAGCTCTACCAACAGCGGGAATACCACATTGTCCTGATAGCCAATGGTGTTAAGACCCTGCAACGAATAGGTTTGTGGTAATGGCCACAACCATTCAACCGCAGCGATATTTTCCAGCTGTTGGTGATTAAAGGATGGTGCTACGCCACCTTCGCCGGGCGCTTGCCAATAGGTTTTCCAGTCGTTATCGAGCTGAACCTCGAGTGTGGCCAGCGCTTTACCGTCCTTTATTTGACCGGTAAACGCTAAACGTACTTTAACATCAGGATGTTCTTGCTGTTGTAGCCAGCCGCTGGAGGGCGGCTCAGCAGCAACTGCAAAGGCACTGCTTAATAGCAGCATCATCATCATCGCCGTTACAGCGAGTATTCTTAGTTTCATGTTTACTTCCTCACAAAATTAAAACGATAAGTTTTTAAGTGAGGTGAATTTATTCCAGATAACTACAGTAGAGGGTATGGTAGGGCGGATGCGGACGCGGCGGCTGCTGCTCGCGATAGCGTTGACTATGGTGCAAATAAAACAGTGCCGCAATAATAAGCAATGCAGCTGCATAAAGTACCACGTCGGCAAAGTCGGTATTAACCGACGATGAGGCTAATAGCTGCTCGGAGGCCGCGCAGTCATGCTCTGCGTTGGCTGTTGATTCACCATAGCTCGCTGAGTCAGCGACTACGGCTGTTTTAGCAGGACAGTAATGGGTTATCGAAAATTGCTGACCCCAACACAGCACAAACACAGCGATCAGGGCAAACGCTGTAAAGAGCAGGTGCTGTAATTTTTGTGGTGTCGGGAGTGTTTTCATCGGCGCTAAACTTATCACAAAAATCAGCATGTGGTAAGCTTGCGGCCGTTTCATTTAAGAGGTAAGTCTTATGCGTATTTTGATTCGCTATTTTTTTAGATTGGTTCGCCTGATCTTAACGCCTTTTATGTTAATTGGCGAAAAGCTCAGTACGCCAAAAGGTGTTGAACGCTCGTCTGAACAACAGGCAAAAGTCGAGGAAGAATGTCAGCAGCTAGCACTATATCAATTTAAAACCTGCCCATTTTGTATCAAAGTACGCAAACACATGGCAGGCCTCTCGTTACCCATAGAGACCCGCGATGCACAAAACGATAACGCGTATCGGCAGGAGCTAGCGCAGGAAGGAGGCCGGGTCAAAGTGCCTTGCCTTAAAATTACGCAAGACGATGGCAGCGTCGAATGGATGTATGAATCCAGTGACATTAACGCCTATCTCACCCGGCGTTTCGACTAACAATTAAATGTGTTCGAGTTGTCTCTTTTGCTGCGCTTTGATGTGATGGTAGATTTTATCTGTGACCAACGTCAGCGCGGCAGATACCGCAATAATAGTCAGCACTGTGTACAAACGTGGATTTTGCCCGAAAAAGGTGTTGGACTGGCGAAATACTTCATGCAACCAATCGGCGGCAATCCAAATCACTGCAACCGGCGACACGGCTAATAACGCCAACGCCAAATACATCATTCCGGTGGTTAGAAAAAAGCCCAGCGAACTACCATTAAGTTTGGTTTGATGATTGTCCATAACCACACCCCCTTACAGAGTATTAACAACGTCAATTACCTGTTAATAAGTGTAGTTGAGAATTTTGGATTACTGCGTTATTAAATTGTAAAGACTGTGTTAAAAAAGCCAATCTCTTTGAATTTATTCAGATTAAAGTTTGCCCTTAAAACATTTGTTAAATGCCGTTACAGCCACCGCGAAACAGTCCATATTAATTGTCAAAAATTAAAAGAGGTACCCCCTAATGTCCACAACAGTGCTAGGGACATTGTGATAAAATGCCTGGAGTTTTAATGGTCAACAAGAGACGGATGATCGATGAAAGTTAACAGCGCAGAGCAAGCACTGGAAATACTACAGGACAATGATGTCATTTGGTGCCAGTCAATGGCGGCGACTCCTTATAAGTTGCTTGAGGGATTGAAAAACGTTGCGGTTTCGCGCCAGAACTTAACCTTATTGCAGTTACATACAGAATACAGCGAACCCTTGAGTGATCCCGCTTTAAAGGGCCATTTGCGCCAACGTGCATTTTTTGTTGGGGCGTCTACCCGCAAAGCGGTCAACGACGGCTTAGCAGATTATGTACCGATTTTTCTGTCCGAAATACCGAAATTATTTCGCTCAGGGGAGCAACCGTTAAACGCGGCGATTATTCAAGTTTCACCACCAGACAAGCATGGTAACTGTAGCCTGGGAATTTCGGTCGAAGCAACGCGGGCAGCGCTGCAAGTCGCTGAAAAAGTGATTGCCTGGGTTAACCCCAAAATGCCACGGACACATGGTGACGCGTTAGTTCCGTTAAGCCGTTTTGATCGTTACTTTGTCGAAGAAGCTGAGTTACCTTTGCACCAGCAGCCGCCGCAAAATGAAACCACTAAAAAAATTGGCGAACAGGTGGCGAGCCTTATAGA